>Ga0209755_10001747_pt1 | contig 32427 bp, 45 predicted proteins | sample TergutCo191P1_FD_187301 | JGI IMG/M metagenome (GOLD analysis project Ga0209755, IMG submission 187301) | Cornitermes sp. P1 segment gut microbial communities from Petit-Saut dam, French Guiana - Co191P1 (SPAdes) (version 2) | ecosystem: Host-associated > Arthropoda: Insects > Digestive system... | reverse complement strand
GTTCATGTATAACGTACTCCGTGCCGCCTAGCTGTCCGTTGTCTTTTCGCTCTCTCGAACGTGTAACATATCCGGCACGTTCTAGCTCCTGTACTGCCGTTCTGATTGCGTCTATGCTCTCACGGTTGATACGAGATAGCCCGGATAGGGTATAATCCCAATTTTCGGGTAGGCTCAAAATCTGCGACAGTAGCCCTTTTGCCTTTAATGACAAGGTGGGGTTTCGCAAATGGTGGTTACTCATAACCGTGTAATTTTGTGTTTTCTCTATGCGGAAAACTGCCATTGCAAAAGCTCCTTTCTCTGCATTTGAGCATAAAAAATACCGGGAGCTTTTTATACTCTCGGCATTGTCTTATTGTGTTTTTAGTTGTTCTTTTATTCTCATGCTCTGTTCTTCGGTTATATAGTTTTTAATAATCTCTCCAAAGTCTAATATAAACGAAAAGATAAAGTATTCGAGTGCGATTTTATGGGTAGGTATGTGTGTGGCTTCGTCCGAAAACTGTAAGCCCATAAGCCCATAGAGCATTTGAATTATTTTGAACAGCTTGCCACGGTCGGCGGGAGTGTTCATAGTAACTAGCACTTCTGTTAATCGGTTTATAGTGTCGCGGTCGCCGTTGGTCGTTACCCATACCATTTCTGCGAACGGTAGTGTCATAGCTCCAACTATAAGGTTAATTTTGTTATTGCTGACTTTGCCAGACCGTGATATAATGCCAGTGGTTATTAACTGATTTTGCATGGTAATGTCCTCCTATTTGATTTGGTGGAATGGTAGAAAATTGGTAGAATGGTCTACAAAAATAAGCACTAAAACGATATAAGCTAATATAACAGAATATATAGAAAAGCCCTAAACACGAGGGGTTTAAGGCATAGGGTTTTAAGAAGTTATGCGGAGATATAAAGAGATTTTAACGGTTCACTATCCTTGAAAACCGTTTGGGTGCGAGCCCACGAGAGTTCGAATCTCTCACCCTCCGCCAAGCAAAACCCTTGAACCAGAAATGGTTTCGAGGGTTTCGTCTTTTTATAGCAATTTTGCTGTGGATTATAGTGGAAAGGCGGACTTGCGATGTCAAAGAATATCGAGTCAATTGCTTGTGGTGTGTTTGAAAAATATCCAATACAAAAAGCGGCTTTCTTTGGTTCTGCTGCCAGAGGAGATATGAACAGTGATAGTGATGTTGATATCCTTGTAGAGTTTCTCCCTAACACTCGTGGTCTGTTGTTTTTTGGACTCAGAGGTGATTTGGAAGAAGCGCTGGGGTGCTCTGTTGACTTGCTAACCTTCAATGCCTTGTCAAAAGCTAAACCAACATTCCGGCAACATGTAGAACAGGAGTCAAGAGTAATATATGAACTTAAGAACTCGTAACATACTGGAACACATGGCTGAAGATGCCCAAGATGCAATTGCTTTCGTCAGCGACATAGGCAATGTTGATGATTTTGCCTCAAATCGCCTTTACCGTAAAGCAGTAGTCATGTCTATCCTAAATATTGGTGAGCTTACAAAACAACTCCCTCAGGAGTTTAAGAATAAGCATCCTGAAATCCCATGGAAACAAATTGCGGGAATGCGTGATATTGCTGCGCATGGATACAACGAAATGGACGATGATATAATCTGGGACGTTGTAAAGTATTCGCTACCCGAGCTTCTGGATTTCATAGTTGCAATACTTGAAAGTTAGATAATGAAGCTCATTCGCAAAAAAAAAGGCTGTTGAATTAACGTTGTTCCCCCCTGTCAAGCAGACAGGGGAATAATTAAAATACAGTTTACAAGGTCGGTTGTCAGAAATGACGGTCGGCTTTGTGTTATCTTGATTGCGTAGTTTTTTCACTTGCGTTTACGGTGTATTAACTAATGGGCGGTAGTATTTTTCTGCAACGGAGAACAGAAACTTTGTTTCTTTCCCACTGCCATCTGCACAGCTCTATTAGTAAATGTGAACATTTCTTGATAATCTTTCATCAAAGAATGTTCACATTTATTTTGCCATTTTCAGCTAAATCTGGCAACTTTTGACGGAAAATATCAAATTTAAGCCATCCATCCGCACATTTTCAATTATTTTTGTATTGACATTCATACTTTGTTCATATATCATAGGTGAACAGAAATCAAAATCTTATCGTTATTTCAGTATTAAAATGGAGCAAATTAATATCGAAATCTATCAGCGCGAAATTGCAGACAAGCTCCTTCTATCGGCTTATCTCCAGCAATTTCCAATTCCGCAGAGAGCGCATTCATAAAAAAAGGTGTGGTGAGCATGACTGAAGTTTTGAGGCAAGAAAAAAAATACCTAGTTAATATCGAACAGTACTACCGCCTCTCCCGCCGGTTTAGTCAACTTCTAACGGAGGACAAGCATAGCAGCGGGGACGGGTATATAATCCGCTCTCTATACTTCGACAGGCTCGACGATAACGATTTTGAGGAAAAAATAAACGGGATTGAGGTGCGGAAAAAAATACGGCTGCGCAGCTACGGCGAAAATCCCAACTCAGCCAAACTTGAAATGAAGCAGAAGCAGGGCATGATGCAAAAGAAGCGCTCTTTGACATTAGATAAAGCGCAGTCACACCGCCTTATATGCGGAGATTATTCTGTACTGCTTGAGTCTGACTCCAGCTTTGCCCTAGAGTGTTTTGGGCTTATGCACATGCAGTGCTACCGCCCCAGAACAGTGGTCTCATACACAAGAAAAGTGTTTGTAGCCAACGAAAATGAAATAAGGATCACCTTCGACCATCACATAAAAGGCTCCGAGTCCAATTTCGACATCTTTTCAAACGACGTTGCGGGCAGTGCAATTTTCGATCCTTTTTGGGTGGTTATGGAAGTCAAGTTTAATGGCTTTTTACTAAGCTACATCAAGGATATGATCAATGAAGTCAATGCCAGCGAGCTAGCGGTCAGCAAATATTGCCTCGGCAGGACAGTGGGAAAAGAATACAGGTTTTAATAAGATGATGAGGTACACAAATGAGAACTATACTACTAGATATATTTGCCCAAACCGGCGGCTTGACAATTCAGGAGATTGCAGTCCGCATTGTGGCGGCTTCCCTATTAAGCGCTGTCATTTACATTTCATACTGGTTTACCCATGCAGGAGCTTCTTACAGCAAAAAGTTTAATGTTTCCCTTGTTACACTCACTATTTTGTCCTGTACAGTTATAACCGTAATTGGAAGTAACATCGCATTGGCACTGGGCATGGCCGGCGCGCTTTCTATTGTACGCTTCCGCACAGCTATTAAGGATTCCAGGGATACCACCTATATCTTTTGGGCGGTTATTGTCGGCCTATGTTGTGGCGCAGGCGATTTCTGGACTGCAATTATCGGTAGCGGAGTCGTGTTCATCGTAATGCTCCTCATGGGCAGAGTGCGGAGCGAAAACCGCATCTTGCTAATTATTAAAGCGGAAAAGGGATTAGAGCGTGACATTGAGGGGATTGTGTTTCAGCATTTTAACATGAAGCCCATGCTGCGCGTGAAAAACACAACGCCTGATAGCGTAGAGTTTATATACGAAATGGGCCGTAAAACCTATGAGCGCACCAATAAGGGCGAGAAGAACATCACACAGCTCTTATACGAACAAGACGGGATGGAATATGTGAACATCGTTACACAAAACGACGAAATAAGCGGTTAAGGCTATGAGGCATAGTATTATTTATTACTTAGCAGGCTTCTTGCTTGTTACAGTGCTTGTTGTGGGCGTTGTATATGTCGGGGCAAGTGATGAGGTTTCGCGTTATCATCAGCACCGCGAGCAAGCAAGCGAAGCTGATTTGGGAGAGTGCCATACTTGCACCGGCGGTGTGCTCTGCACGCATCTCCCCATCTTGATTGTTGACACCTTTGGGGCCGAAATACCCGGCAGGCCTCTTGCCTTTGGCACGGGAAGATACGGCGATCTCGAAACATTATCTACATTCCACACCGCTCCGGGCGGCGAAACCGAAATAGAAGTTTCCGTTTCAGTCATAGAAAGCCCCGGCAACTGGAATCATCCGGGCGATGTGCCTGCTCTGGAATCTCTGGCCATGATGCGGCTGCGTGGAAATTCCTCACGCATGTTTGACAAACCGAACTACCGCATCAATCTCGTCCACCCCGACAGGGAGGATAACCCACTGCCGCTACTTGGCATGGAGCCTCACTCAGAATGGGCTTTGCACGGCCCTTTTTTGGACAAGACCCTCATGCGAAATTATGTTTGGATGAATCTCGCCGCCGAGGTCATGGGTCCGGGGCATTTTGTGCCGAATGTGCGTTTCTTTGAGCTCATTTTGAACGGGGAGTATCAAGGTCTATATGTTCTGATGGAAACAGTGAGGGTAAGCCAGCACAGAGTTGGTTTAACCCGATACCGGGAAGGCCTGCCGGTTACAAGCTATCTTGCGCGGCTGGACACGCAAAGCCATGTACCCGAGCGCAAGGTCAATATCTTTGCGTTTTACACCTACCGCCTTGAAGGGGGCAATACCCTGGAGATTTTGTATCCGGGGCTTGCAAGGCAAAGTGATGAGATCCGCGATTATGTGGCCAGAAGCGTAAGCATTGTTGAGCGCCTGCTATATTCACCTGAGATTCTATGGGATTCCCGCGCATATGAGCAGTATTTGGATGTGGATTCCTTCGTGAATTTTTATATTCTCAATGAGTTTCTCGCAAACAATGATATGTGGTCAAGTTCGACCTATTTTCACAAAGACGTGCGTGGAAGGCTTGTGGCTGGCCCTGTTTGGGATTTTAACAATGTCATGGACAATTTCATGCGCACTATACCTGTAGACAGTTTCATCCTGTCACACCGCGGCTGGTTCGGCCGGCTGCTGATATGCCCACATTTTAACGAGCGTGTCATACGCCGCTGGAATGAGCTTCGCAGAGGTGTCTTAGCTGAGGAGCGTCTAATCGGCTATATGCAAGAAGTGGAGGATTGGCTGGGAAATGCCATAGACCGCAACTTTGAGGTTTGGGGCTACAGCTTTGACCCTATGCAAGTAAGCACTCTGGCACGCCGGCGTGCCACCCACGCAGAGCGGGCGATGGGGCTGACCGATTTCGACCTAAATCCATCCAGCTTTGAGCAGGCGCAGGAGCAGGCTCGCACTTATATGGTAGAGCGCGGCCGTTTTATGGACCGCTATATAGAAACTTTGCGCCAGTTTAGCCATCCATCCCGCCACGCACTCTGGATTTTGCCATAAATGAAGAGGGAAATGTGTTATGCAAAAATATCTCATAGCGGTGTTGCTGGTAGTAACATTCGCAATTGTCGGATTTTACGTCTACTTTGCAAGAAGTGTATATATTGATTTCAGGCCAAACGCACCTGTGACTGTCAAATTCCGTGCATACGGGGAATCCATCATGCAATCGGACTCGGACGGAAACCATATACCTGTCTTGCTGCGCGGTGTGGAGATGCCCCCCTCCGTGCCAGGATATATGGCACGGGACTTTGGCGCTGACTATTACACCTATTTGCGCTGGTTTGCCTATATTGACGCCATGGGTGCCAATACTATTTACGTACCCGGCATCATGGACCCTGACTTTTACAACGCCCTATACCGGTTCAACAGAAAAAACGATAGGCCTCTGCTGATTTTACAGGGCATAGAAGGCTACGACTACGACAGCCTCACCTTCACAGCGCTTAAGGCAATTGACGTCATACATGGCCGCCGTATTAACTTTCTAGACCGCAACGGCATTTCGATATTTCTGACAAATGTATCCCCGTGGGTCGCCGGCTTTGTCGTCGGCACAGGCTGGGAGTCTGATTCTATCATATTCAAAAACCACTTTGACCCATCCATGCCAAGCAGCTTCCAAGGGGAGTTTTTTAGCTCAGCCGAAGACGCATCCCGTTTTGAAGTTATGCTCGCACGGGTCATGGACCGCGCCACGGCATATGAAGCAAGCCGCTTCAAGGTGCAACGCCCTATTGGGTTTATCTCAAGCCCCGCCACAGATTTTTTGGAGTATGCACCTGCCTATGCAGCGCAACTGCGGAAATATGCGCAATTGGACGCAGAGCATGTTGTCCCGACGGAAGCTATGGTTGCAGGCACATTTGCGGCATACCGCCTTTTCTATTTTTCAGAAAATTTTATAGACTTTCTGGCACCGGACCAACTTGAAACCCTAGCTCCGATTTTGGCTGACCTTGACCGCAGCGGCGTCTACGGCGGATATCTTGAGCTCCTGGCACGGTACCACAGCATGCCTGTGATTGCAACAGGCTTTGGGTTCTCAACCGCCCGCGCACCATATAGAGTTTACAGGCCACCGCTCACAGAGCGTGAGCAGGGGGAATCCCTGGCCTGGATGACAGAGCAGATAGAGGCTCACGGCTGGGCTGGCAGCATAATATCCACTTGGCAGGATTCTTGGGAGCGGCGCACTTGGAACACTGCATTTTCTTCAGACCCGTGGCGTTATCATTACTGGCACAATTTGCAGGCTGTAGACCAAGGGTATGGACTGATGGCCTTTGACCCCGGACGCAACAGCCGCCCTGTCTTAATTGACGGCAGGGCCGATGAGTGGAATGAAAAGCATCTCGTTCACACCTACGCAGGCATTAACATCTACGCACAGTACAGCCTACAGGGGCTATACTTGCTCATCCGTGGAGAAGGGGTAAGTCCTGCAAACACCCTTTACCTGCCCATTGACGTGACACCGAAATCGGGAACCTCTTATTTTGCAGACATGACCTTTGAGCGGCCTGCGGACTTTTTGCTCATACTTTCAGGAAGGCACAACAGCCGCCTGCTAGTAAACCGGCGTTATCACGCAACCAACCAGCGGTTTTATGAAGAGATGACGGGTCAAAACCCATTCACTTTGATTGTGCCGCCTCAGTGGGATTCCGAATTTGTTCCCATCACCGTCGTCCTACAAAACACCCTGATAATTGATTCAGACCAATTTCACAACCTTACCGAGGAACTCCAAGAGCTGCGCCGCCTGCGCACCTGGGATACCGGAGCTCTGACCCACGGCATAGGCGACCCCGCCTCTGCGCAGTTTAACTCCCTCGCCGATTTCTTTTTCGGAGAAAACTTGGTGGAGATACGCCTACCGTGGATGCTGCTAAACTTCTATGACCCTTCATCCATGCGGGTACATGATGACTATTATCAAAGGTTCGGGGTAGAAGGAATCCGCACTAGAGAAATATACATAGGCATAGCAACGACAGCAGTGGGCGTTGATGCGGCCATGTCGCCCATCCCTCTATACGGCTGGAGAAACAGGGTGTACACTCACGAACGCTTAAAGCAGTCTTACTTTATTATGCAAGAACTTTGGAGGGATTAGATGGCTTCTGACCCGAGAATATATGCGCTTATTGGTATATTTATGGTTGCCTGCATTGCACTAATAGTGTTTAACTTTGCAATCGTCCGCTATCACAAGCGCCAAACCGCACCTGCGGCGGGCAAACTTAAAATGTGGAATTTCGAACTTTATAAGCAAACTGCCATAAAGGGCGGCTCGAAGTCCGTCATAAGGGGCGGCATGAGGCCCGGTACCACCTCGCGGCACGAGAGGTTACTCTTACGGAAATTACCCAATGCCGAACACCTCATAGCCTATTCGGAGGCTTTGCAAAATGTCAAAGACAGACAGCCTATGGCTTACAGCAGCTACATGTCTACATACAGCAAAACTGCCGTCTTCCACAAGCTCGCTGATGTGTACAGCCGCAAGTCGTGCATTGAGCGGACCTGTTACGCCGATTTTATCGGCAGCTTCCCAGAAGCAGCGGAACTCTCGCAAGGCCAGCTTGCGGACAGCCTGATATCCTACATAGATGACTCTAATATATACTGCCGCACTAAGGTCTTGCGCGCATGCTGCCGCATCGGCAGTTTGCAGGGAGTGGCGAATGTGCTGCAACTATTCCACGACAGATCCCTTTTCATGCACAAGCAGCTTTTGGCAAATGAACTCGCTGATTTCAGCGGCGACCAGAGCCTCTTAGGAGAGCGTTTGTGGGATGAATGTAAGTCTTGGAACGATAATATCAGCGAAGCCGTAGTAAGTTTGTGGGGACACTAGTACAGCGGTTTTAAGAAGAAACGAGGTGAAAAAGTAATATGGCCGATATGCTGCGGGTGTTTATCTATTATGTCAGCGTATTTTATCTCGTTTACTTAATCGTATTTGCAGCTTTTTCATTTTTGTCCATATCCATCGGTGCGTATAAGCTGTATATGAGCAACCGTGTACTCCGCTACAAAAACAAGCTAAAGCATGACGACCTTCCGGTTTCCGTTTTAATTCCCGCTTACAACGAGTCTGTCACCATAGTAAACAGCGTTAACTCACTTTTATCCCTTGATTATCAGCAGTATGAACTCATTGTCATAGACGACGGTTCCGAGGATGACACTGCGCAAAAGATAATTGATACATTTGATATGAAGCAGGCTTACCGCCAGATTGAGCACAAACTTACATGCGAGCCTGAAACAGCAATTTATGAAACTGTAGTGAACAAGGTGCCTCTCACCCTCATATGCAAAAAAAATGGCGGCAAGGGCGACGCTCTTAACATGGGCATCAATGCCGCAGGGCATCCTTATTTTGTCTGCATGGACGCAGATTCCAAGCTGCAAGCAGACTCCCTCAAAGAAATCGTAGCCCCTGTATTTGAAGATGATGAGATTGTGGCTGTCGGCGGGATGATTCTTATTTCGCAGTGTTTGCAGATGAAAAACGGCAAAGCTGTGCGCTACCGGTTCCCTCCTAATTTGCTGGTCTGCATGCAGGCCGTAGAGTACAGCCGCTCTTTTTTAGCAAGCCGCATACTGATGGACACTTTTAACGGCAACTTGATTATATCAGGAGCCTTCGGCCTATTTCAGCGCTCGGCTGTCGTCGCCGCAGGGGGCTATAGCCCCAATAATCTCGGCGAGGATATGGAACTTGTGTTAAAACTGCACAGATTCTGCCGCAACAACAAAATTCCATACCGCATGAGCTATCAGCCCAGCGCCATATGCATGACTCAAGCCCCGACCACATTTCGCGACCTTTGGTCACAGCGCCGCAGATGGCATGTTGGCCTATTTCAAAGTCTTGTGGTGCACCGGCGCATTATGTTCAACCTTAAATTTGGGCTGGTGAGTTTTTTCTCTTATCTGTATTATATGTTCTATGAGCTTATGTCGCCAATCATTGAACTATTTGGGATTTTTGCCATATTGCTGGCGGCTTATATGGACGTGCTCAACATAGAGTATATGATTGTGTTTTTGGTCATATATGCAATATATGGCACAATTATCAGCCTGAGCGCATTTTCAAAGCAAATCTATATCCAAAAATTCCGAGTTACCTTCCTAGATATGATAAAGACACTGTTCCTTTGTGCCCTCGAATTTATCTTCTTCCGCTATATACTTGTGGTGGTGCGCATTGCCGCCTTCATCCGGTACGGCAGAAACAAATCAACTTGGGGGAAAATTAAGCGCGTATAGTAGAGCAAGGATGCCGCAAAATGATTAAACCAATCATCAGCGGCATCCTTTTTTGTGCCTCTATCCTCTAAAACTCTTAAAACGCGGGTGCATTTATGCGGCTTTTCCCCTAGCCATCCGCAAATACCAATCATAATCTACGTGCCGCGATTTCTGCAACTTAACACTAGTTGGCTGTGCCGCCTATGACAAATTCAATGTCCAGAACTTCATTAACATGAGATGGGTGAACTTGCGGTATAAATAAGCTCGCATCCAAGGTGATTCTGTACTTGCCTGGTTCAAGCGCCCCTACTTGCTCTGCCCAATCCAAGTTAAGCTGTAACTGCCAGCCGCTTGGAAACAGACGCTGCTCCGCACTAACTTCATCGCCCCAAAAATCGGAGATATGTATAAACCTGTCTGAAAGCTGATGCCATCTGCCCTCTTCGTATCTCTCTATGCCCCACAAGTAGCCGTGATGCTCAAAGTAAAATCCAGAAGTATTACTGATAACTATTTCCATGCCAGTAGGCGTAACCCCGCCATACTCCGCAAGTGCAATATATTGCTGCACATGCTTTTCTTCCAAATTAAATTCTACCGGCACATATATCCTGTTGGAAGAGGAATCACCGAACTCCATAACGAGCATATAGCGCCCCGGAGAAAAGCCGTGAAAGCTGCTACGCCTCAGGCACGGCCAAAAGCCGACAGTATATACATGGCCGAGATGTCCGGGATTATCTTCAAACCACGAGATATGGGCGGAGCGGCCGTCAGGCAGACTGACATAAAGCCAGTTCCCATCAGAATACTTTGCAAGCAGACTTGAGCGGAAATGGTGCTCTGAGTTGTTTACCAGCCCGAAAACTATGCCGTTTCTATCAACCACAGCATCTCTCGATTGCCTGATTCTCCTGTCGCCTAAACCGCAGAGAATAAATTCAAGCCGCTCCTGCTGCCAAATTAAATCATCGTGTTTTTCTTCATATGCCACATCAAAGTATGCCACATCAAACTCAATGTATAAATAATCATGAAGCTCCATGTGGTGCGGGTCAGTGAAGAGCCGCCTTATAAAGACATATCTTCCAGCAGGGAGGTCATAACCCTTGGCTACCTCTGCTGTCCAGTACTCGGGAGCACTAGGATGTCCTTCTTCCATCAAACGCCACCCTGAAAACCACCAGTCTATGTGATAACTTCTTGTAACTGCGTGCGCAAGCTCGTGTGTGGTTTCACCTCTCATTGAGGATTCATACTCCCAGTGCCCATTACTTAGCCTGTAGAGGGTGAATCCGTCATCATAGAAAAGTGATTTCCCGGTGGTATTGCGGAGGGTAAATTCCAGCCGTGACGCATGACCCGAAATTATGCCGGCATGAAGCATACCGTCCGCTTCGGCCACGGGGTTTGATTCAGCCACGGTGTCCAACTTAGTCACGGTGGCAGTATAGGCTGCTGCCGCAGGCGAAATGTCTACTCTTCGCTCAAAGTTATTGCAGGCCGCTGTGGCTAAAACAATAGCCATAGCGAAAAGTAACAGCAAAATCTTTTGGTAACGCACAGCTTCACCTCTTTTTGAATTATTATCCGTACTTATTAAGAGCATTCTATAACAACACCAAAGATATCTCAAGGGTTTATTAAAAATTACATCTTTTATAGCAGTGGTGAATATGATATAATGACCGCTGCACGGTCATTACATAGGATTTGAGTACATATATCATTTCGGCGCAAGCGCCTATGATATATGACCGCCGCGCGGTCATTATACATTACAATACATTGCGAGTTAACTGAGGTGTGCAAAATATAATGAGTGGTTTTTCAATTAAATCAAATCAAGCACGGAGTCTTTTGGCGGCACTTGCCACGGTTCTGATGTGGTCGTCGGCGTTTCCCGTCACAAGATTTCTGCTGGGTTATTATAGCCCGGGCGCTATTATGGTACTTCGGTTTATCGTGGCCTGCGTAATTCTCATCGTTATAGGGGTAGTTAAAAAAATAAGGCTCCCTGAAAAGAAGGATCTTCCGGTATTTCTGGCTATGGGCATCTTTGGCGTGTTTGCTTATAACTTCCTGTTTAACACGGGCACAATTTACGTCGTGTCAGGAGTAAGCAGCTTCATTGTGGCCTCCGCCCCTGTTTTTACTCTCATTTTGGCGCGGCTTCTGCTCAAAGAAGTTGTAAGGCCTGCCGTTTGGTTAGGTGTGGCCGTGAGCTTCACGGGGCTTATGGTGGTGATGTTCAGCCAGACTCAGGGGCTGGCTTTGAATGTCGGCGTGCTCATGTTAGTTGGCGCGGCGATATCAGGCAGCGTATTAAACATAACACAGCGTGTATTGGTCAGAAAATATACCGCCCTTGAATGCACTACCTACGGGATAATTGTAGGCACCATATTCATGTTTATCTATCTTCCCGGCGCAATTACCGAACTGGCGCAGTCCACCGTCCCTGCCAATCTCGCCATAATTTTCATGGCGGTTTTTCCCGCTGTCCTAGCTTATATTTCCTGGGGATATGCCCTTTCCAAGGCTGAGAAAACCACACATGTCACGGTGTTTTTGTACCTTGTGCCATTTCTCTCATCAATCATCGGCTTCATCTGGCTCGGCGAAACCTTCTCTCTCTGGGCTCTGCTAGGCGGGGTAGTAATCATCACAGGAATGATAATATCAAATGTCATAGGGCGCACCAAGCAGAAGTGAGCACTGCCGCCCAGCGCAGCCTGCGCCCGTTCACTGCCTGCGCCACTAGCACCTCTACATCTCCCTTGTTACATTGTGAACCCACTTTCCGCTTCTTACCCGTAGGAAGAGGATGGTGGTTTTTACTATGTCCTCAACAATCAGTGCCGAATATACAAATACAATCCCCAAATCCAGAATCAACCCCGCCGTAGCGGCGATTGGCAATGCCACCAAGTATAGTGTCCCTACATCAATAATCATAAACCTTCTCACGTCGCCGCCGCCCCGAAGGGCTCCTATGCCCAATGTGACACCCATAGCCCGCAGAGGCAGTGTAATAGCGTATACGGTGAGCATTACTGCCACAGCACTCCCCGCCTGCGCCGAAAGCTGGTCGTATAGGGGAAGGACTACAGGCTCAAGGAGCGTGAAGCGAAACAGCAGCAGAAGTCCCGCCGAAACTATGCCGAACAGCAGCCCTAAAGGAGCCAAGGTTCTTATGTAGCTCTTCGCCTGCTCCGGACGCCCGGCGCCTATTTCCCTGCCGATTATAACCGCCGTGGCGCCGCCGCAGGCAAACATGGACACCGCAAACAATCTCTCCAAATTACTTGAGATGGCAAATGCCGCGAGTATTTCTTGCGCCCCTGCCATATGGCCGAAAATAAGCGGGAACATCATAGCCCCCACGCCCCAGAGGGCTTCGTTTAGCAGCACCGGAAGAGAGTTTTTCATAAAGTCCTTGAAAATTTGAATACCGGGCATTAGCAGAAGGCGCAGCTTTATGCGCAGCCTGCTGTTTGTAAATGCGTGGACTAATACAATCGCGACTTCCAATGAGCGGGCCGAGAGGGTTGAAATAGCCGCCCCTTGTATGCCCAAGGCCGGAAACCCCAGGTTTCCGAAGATTAAAACCCAGTTCCAGAACACGCTGAAACATGACGAAACCGCCAAAACAATCATTCCAAGGCGCGGGTTTTCAATACTTCGGTGACAGGCGAAGTATAGCAGGCTTATTGAGCTTAGTACCATGGAGAACGCCGTTATTCTCGAATAAGGCGCAGCAATATCTACCAAGTGAGTTTCAGGTGTGAACAGCCCCAATATGTATGTCGGGAAAAAATACATTATAAGGGCACATGTGAGCGTGACGGCCACCACCACATAGAGCCCTACCCCCATGACACGGTTTATCACTGTAAGGTTCTTCTTGCCCCAGTACTGAGCCACGAGAATACTAGTCCCGCTCTGAACGCCAAAGGCGAATATAAGGACAATGAACAAAGGCGCCAAAGCAATCGGCATAGCCGCTAAGTATTGCTCACCCAAAGTGCCGACCATAAATGCGTCGGCAAGTGAAACTGTTTGAGTTATTAAGTTTTGCAGCACCATGGGAACCATAAGGGCAAATACATTACGGTAAAAATCCCCCGGCTGCTTAAAGAGGCTTAGCATTTTCATCATTTCGACTTTCTACTGTGGTTTAGAGCTCCCCAGCTTCCCATTTTTCCAAAAATTCTGCTACCTGAACAAGCCCAGGGCTTTCAGCATTTCTCACATAATACCCCGAAGTGGCCACGCCGAGCGTCAGAGCCTCCTCAGGACTGAAATCCAAGGCCAGTGCAAGGCAGAAACCCGCATTGAAGTTATCCCCTGCCCCTGTTGTCAGCTTGGGCTTTTCGCAGTATGGGCCTTCCACTGTATAATAACCCTCACCCATGGCGCAGCAGGCACTTCGGGTGGGGTGTACGGCGGCACAAAATATTCCCATCCCGCTGCAAATCCCCCGGGTCACAGCCTCAAGCCTTTCCCCGTCTGTTGCCCTCTCACCTATAGGCACCCCCAGCACCTTCGCAATTTGGAATGCCTCCTTGCCGTTAAGCCCTAAAACGACACGGAATTTTTCTTCAAAGCGGCTTATAAGCCCCATTGCATGCTTTATATCCGAGTCAGTGCGTTTCTCAGGGTCTGCCAAATCAAAAAACGCCAGTGGCTTTACATCGCGGGATTCAACATGTGGAAATACCTCTTCTAGCATACCTTCCCAAATCGCACTCATGTGCGGCATCATAACCCAGTTCTCCATGCCCAGCAGCTGACAAGCGTTTATCTTATCTGCAATGCCCTTCGCCCCTCCCATGGCATCCTTCATGACACCCCATGTAAGGTCACGCAAGTAGGCATGCTTGCCGATTATTATTTTGCCATCGCCAAATTCACAGGCATCGGACAATCCCGGGTTACACAGGCTATATACAGCCTTGGCCTTTTCCACCAGCGGCATAAAAACAGAGTGAATCTCAGGTTTTCCCAAAGCTCCGAAATAGGTCAGGTTCACCCCATACTCCAGCAGGGCATTTGCTAAGATTGGCCCATTCCCTCCGAGCTTCTCATAAAGGGGCACCATCTCAACATTTGTACTAAGCCCCGCTGCGCGGCTAATGCGACCGCCGAACTCAGATATGGTGCTAATAGGGGTGAAATTAGCGTAACCATAACGCTTGTCCACCACTTGGACGACCGAATCCACAAATCCATCCAAACCTATAATCATGTCTAAACGGACATCCTTCTTCGATCGCAATTTATTTGAAATTGTTCTCATTTCAACCATCTGCTAATAATCACTCCTTCCGAACTTTCCAATCCTCTCAGACCTTCCGACTCTCCGAACTTCCCGAATTCTCCGTCCCTCTGAACTGTCAGCTTTCCGAACTTCAGGTCTTCCAATCCTCCGAGCTTTCGGCCCTCCAAAAAACTCGGATAAAAACATCAAAAACAGCCTTCATCAAAACGGTTTTTGTACATTATTTACCGCCTTACCAGTGGCGTAAACAGTGCATTTTATTTATTAAATTCATTAATACAATCTAGCATATATGCTGTGGCTAGTCAACTTAACCGCTTTGAGCCTATCTGCACATTTGACTTTAACTTCCTATTCTGTTATATTTGGGAAGTTAGTGTCAAATCACAGAAATCCCTTCACCTATCTTGCGGCATTTTTTCTGCGCCTGACGCCGCAAAAACTACCCCAGCTCCCCAATCTCTGCACCGCGATTTCTGAAATTTAACACTAGAAGCCACTAGAAACCGTTAATTTTAGGAGGATATTATTCAATGAAAAAATTCATTACACTGACTTTGTGTGTGCTTCTATGCGCCGTAGCTTTCGCAGGCTGCGCTGACCAGCCCGCAGTGCCAACCACAACTGCACCGCCTGAAGCCCCTGCGGAAACCGCCCCTCCGCCTGAGCCTCAGCCTGAGCCCGAACCGCAGCCACAGGAATACACAGACCCGCTGCCCGAGACAATTCCTGGTACGATTTACTTAGAAGATGGCGGAGTTATGAGATTTGAACTATATCCACACATAGCACCGCAGTCTGTTTTTAACTTCATATACCTTGCACGCCAAGGCTTCTATGATGGACTCGGATTCCACCGCATCCTTGAAAACTTTATGGCTCAAGGCGGATGCCCACAGGGTACGGGCGGAGGCAATCCCGGCTATGCAATTTTCGGTGAATTTTCCGATAACGGCTTTGAAAACAATCTCTTGCACACTAGAGGCGTACTGTCAATGGCCAGGGCGACTGATTACAACTCAGCAGGCTCGCAGTTCTTCATAATGTTTGGCACCTCTGCCTTCCTAGACGGCGGGTACGCTGCGTTTGGCCTTATAACAGAGGGTCTGGACGTGGTGGATAGCTTAGAAGCGACACCCAACGCAGGACGGGCTGGAAACGGCTTCGTGGAGCCTGAGGACAGGCCTATAATCCGCACAATAACAATCGACAGCGACGTGGTTGTGCCCCTGCCTGACAAGCTGCCTAGGCCATAACCATAAAATAAATAATAAAAATCAAAAAACCAAGCAGTGGACTTTGATAATCCGCTGCTTGGCTTCTTTTTGTTTAAGACTACACTAATTCGATAACAGCCATCTCTGCGCCGTCGCCACGGCGTGGGCCGATGCGTGTGATGCGGGTGTAGCCGCCATTGCGCTCAGCATAGCCGGGTGCAATTTCGTCAAACACTTTAGAAACAACATCCCTGCGTGTCATGAAGGACAGCGCCTGGCGTTTTGAAGCTAGAGTGTTCTTCTTGCCGAGAGTAATCATTTTCTGAGCAAGCGGAGCTATTTCCTTACAACGTGTTACCGTCGTTTCCATTCTGCCATTGTCGAGAAAGTCGGTAACCATTTGTTTCAGCATAGCCATGCGCTGATCAGTAGGTCTTCCAAGTTTACGAGTTCCGGGCATTTCTTCTTCCCCTCCTTAGTTTTCCTCGCTCTGAAGGGTAAGCCCCATCATTGCCAGTTTGTGAATAACTTCTTCAAGCGATTTGCGTCCAAGGTTTCTGACCTTGATCATCTCGTCTTCGGTCTTTGAGATGAGATCTTCTACGGTGTTGATATTAGCCCTTTTGAGGCAGTTGAAGCTCCGGACACTAAGGTCAAGTTCTTCAATTGTCATCTCAAGCACCTTATCTCTTTGCGTTTCAGCCTTCTCTACAACCGTTGACCTCTCGCTAATGGTGTCTGATAAATCGGTGAACAGCGTGAAGTGGTCACAAAGTATCTTTGCGCCGAGCGATACGGCATCCCTCGCTGTTATGGTCTTGTCCGTCCACACCTCAATGGTCAGTTTGTCAAAGTCTGTGACGTTACCGACACGGGTATTTTCTACGGTGTAGTTAACTTTGTGGACTGGAGTATATATGGAGTCAATCGGAATCACGCCGATTATCGGCTGCTGGAGCTTGTTTCGCTCCGCTGACATATATCCGCGTCCGTGGTCTATCGTAAGTTCCATGCTCAAGCTGGCATCAGCACTGAGTGTGGCAATATGGAGTTCGGGGTTTAGTATCTCTACTTCGCCGTCGGCCTTGATGTCGCCGGCAGTCACTACGCCCTCTCCGGAAGCCTCAATATATACAGTCTTAGTTCTCTGGGTATGGAGCCTCGCCACGATGCCTTTGATATTAAGAATTATTTCCGTTACATCTTCTTTTATGCCCTGAATCGTTGAAAATTCATGCTGTATCCCGGCAATTTTTACCGTGGTGACCGCTGTTCCCGGAAGTGACGACAGTAGAATTCTGCGAAGGGAGTTGCCTAGGGTCGTGCCGTAACCGCGCTCAAGCGGCTCTACAACATACTTTCCGTAGGACTCGTCCTCTGGCGTTTCTATGCATTCGATGCGAGGTCTTTCAATCTCTACCATTTAGTACCCTCCTTCGTTTTGGTGCGCAATGCGCCCTGTGATTGTTGCCCTTGGGTTTGAGATATGAGGGTTGAAGCCCAATTCATAAGGGCCTCAATTATTTAGAGTAGAGCTCAACAATGAGCTGCTCTTCTATCGGCATGTCGATATCTTCCCTCGATGGTACGCCCGTTACTTTGGCAACAAGGGCATTTGCATCATAGTCTAGCCACCTAGGCGGCTGCCTAAACGAATTTGCCTCGATAACCGACTTAATTTTGTCAAGGTTCCGGCTTTTTTCACCGATGGAAATAATCATGCCGGGTTTGACAAGAAATGAAGGAATATTGACTCTTTTTCCGTTCACCATGAAGTGCCCGTGCAGTACAAGTTGCCTTGCTTCTGCGCGGCTCATTGCGAAACCAAGCCTGTAGATGGTGTTATCCAGGCGGGTTTCAAGGATAGAGAGAAGGTTTTCACCTGTCTTGCCTTTTCTTTTAAGAGCCATTCCGAAATAGCCACGGAATTGCTTCTCAAGCACTCCGTAATATCTCTTAGCCTTTTGCTTCTCACGAAGTTGGGTACCGTATTCCGACGCTTTGGTGCGGCCTTGTCCATGTTGTCCCGGTGGGTATGGACGGCGGTCGGCTGCGCATTTATCTGTGTAGCATCTGTCGCCCTTGAGGAAGAGCTTCTGCCCTTCTCTGCGGCAAAGGCGGCATACTGCATCTGTATATCTTGCCATATTTCGCTCCTCCTATACTCTACGCCTTTTAGGCGGACGGCATCCGTTGTGCGGGATTGGAGTCACATCTTTAATCATTGTGACTTCCAGGCCTGCTGACTGAAGCGCCCTGATAGCTGCTTCACGTCCGGAACCGGGGCCTTTGACAAAGACTTCTACGGTCTTCAGACCATGCTCCATAGCAGCCTTAGCTGCCGTCTCTGCTGCTGTCTGAGCTGCAAAGGGAGTCGATTTTCTGCTGCCGCGGAAACCCATGCCGCCTGAGGATGCCCAGGAGATAGCGTTGCCGTGAACGTCAGTAACCGTTACCATTGTGTTATTGAAAGAGGACCTGATATGCACCGCGCCCTTCTCAATATTTTTCCGTTCGCGACGTCTGGTTCTTGTCTTTTTGCCTTTGGGTGCTGCCATTACTTGCTCCCTCCCTTACTTCTTCTTGTTAGCAATCGTGCGTTTTGGTCCCTTGCGGGTACGCGCGTTTGTCTTGCTGCGCTGGCCACGCACGGGAAGACCGCGTCTATGGCGCAGCCCGCGGTAACTGCCTATCTCAGTGAGGCGTTTGATATCAAGCGCTACCGTGCGTCTTAGGTCGCCCTCGACCATATAGTTTTTGTCAATGCATTCACGGAGAGCAGACTCTTCTACTTCCGTGAGGTTTTTAACCCTCGTGTTCGGGTCAATGCCCGTGGTTTCAAGGATTTTCTTCGCGCTTGTCCTGCCTATTCCGAAGACATAGGTCAGAGCTATCTCGACTCGCTTGTCCTTAGGCAAGTCAACACCGGCGATACGTGCCATATTATGCAATCATCCTTCCTTATTTTATTAGCCTTGTCTTTGTTTGTGTTTTGGGTTGATGCAAATCACCATTACCCTGCCCTTGCGCTTAATGACTTTGCATTTTTCACACATTGGCTTAACTGATGGTCTTACTTTCATTAGTTTAACCTCCTATTTGCTGCGCCAAGTGATTCTGCCGCGGGTTAGGTCATATGGGGACATCTGAACTGTAACCTTGTCTCCGGGGAGAATCCTTATAAAATTCATTCGGAGCTTACCCGAGATATGCGCCAGAATCGTGTGCCCGTTCCCTATGTCCACATGGAACATTGTGTTCGGGAGCGAATCGACTACTATTCCCTCCAGCTCGATCATATCGTCCTTCGCCATTTCACATACCTCCTTGCTCTCCGTGGGTCACATTTATTAGTGCCCGTCTTATTTCGCTGTTCGTGATTTTTTCACCTTCAATTAATTTGTCCGCTACCGGGCCTGCAATTGAGGATTCGACCTTAACATGCTTGTTCTTCTTTCGTTTAGGCTTCTCAACTCTGCGTCCCTTCCCGTCAGCCAGAAGTGAATATTCATCCTCCGTGCCGACTACCAGAAAACGCTTTCCTGCATCCCGTCCGTTTAGCGGGATTACTACATCCGCTTTTTCGATTCTCATGATGCTTCCTCTGTGGCGGTGAGTATCTCAGGCTCGCCGCAGGTGATTAGGATTGTATTTTCATAATGTGCTGATCTAGCAAGGTCAGCAGTTACAACAGTCCATCCATCGCCGAGCACCTTGACTGCCGCATCCCCTATGTTTACCATCGGCTCGATCGCAAGAGTCATGCCGGGTACTAGCCTAGGGTCGGCTCTTCTTCTGGGTTTTTCTACAAAGTTCGGAACTTCGGGATCCTCGTGGAGCTTAGAGCCCACTCCGTGTCCCACATATTTCCTGACAACCGAGAAGCTGTTTTCTTCAGCATAACTCTGAATTGCCCGTGATATGTCTGACACCCTATATCCGGCCTTTGCGAATTTGAGCCCTTCGTAAAAGCACTGCTCGGTAACTTCTACGAGTTTTTGGGTTAGCGGGCTGACATCCCCTACGGTAAATGTTGCGGCGCAGTCGCCGATATATCCGTCCTTGGTGGCACCGATGTCGATGCTCACGATGTCTCCGCTTTGAAGTTTCCTAGATGACGGAATCCCATGAATAACCTCTTCGTTTACTGAGATACAAATGCTCGCGGGATAACCGCTATAACCTAGGAATGTGGGCACAGCTCCCTGAGAGATAATGAAGTCGTGCACTCTTTTATTTATACTATGGGTTGTTACGCCTTCCGTTACCATTTTCCCGGCCAGAGACCGGGCTGCCGCGGCAATTTTACCGGCACGGCGCATCAGCTGGACTTCTTTTTCTGATTTGATCTTAATCATGTTCAAGACCTAGGATTGCGAATATTTTTTTCGCTGTTTCTTCTATACTACAGTTGGCATCAACTACTATGAGCTTGACTTGCTTTGCATAGTACGCCTTGAGCGGCTCTGTGAGCTCGTGATATGTTTCAAGACGGTGTGCCGTGGTATCATGGTTATCGTCTTTTCTTCTCACGAGAGCGTGTCCGCAAGTATCACAGACCCCGGGGTCTTTCGGCGGCTTTGAGACTAAGTGGTATGTCTCTTGGCAAGTGGAGCAAAGCCGTCTGTCTGTAACCCGCTTCATTATTACTTCATCAGGCACTTCCAATAGCAGTACAAAGTCTATTTCAACTCCGTGCCTGTCAAGTGTCTCCGCCTGTGACATGGTTCTAGGTACGCCGTCAAGTATGAAGCCATTTTTACAGTCATCGTTTTGCAGCCGCTCTGAAATAATCGCCATGATTATCTCATCGGGAACAAAATTCCCGGCATCTATTAGAATCTTTGCTTTCCTACCAACCGGAGTACCGTTTCTTACTGCGTCACGCAGCATTTCTCCCGAAGAAATTTGCGGGATCCCCAGCCTCTCGATTAGGATCTCCGCCTGGGTGCCTTTGCCGGCACCCGGCGGCCCGAGTAGTACAAGATTCATCTGATACCTCGTCTTTATTCTAGGAATCCTTTGTAGTGCCTCATCAGTAGCTGAGATTCGAGCTGCTTGAGTGTTTCAAGCGCTACGCTGACTACGATGATGATGGATGTGCCGCCCATCGCAATTCCCGACATGCGCGCGGTTTCTGAGAAGAAACTTACAACAAGCGGGGTGATGGCGACGACTGCCAGATAGAGCGCACCGAACAATGTGATTTTAGTCAAAACCTTCTGGATAAATTCACTTGTCGGCTTGCCTGCCCTAAAGCCCGGTATAAAGCCACCGTTCTTCTTGAGATTGTTGGCAATCTCAATCGGGTTAAACTGAACTGTTGAATAGAAGTATGAGAAAAATACTATGAGCAGGAAGTATAGCACCATATATGCTATGCTATGCGGGCTCAGCGCAGTCATGAGCCATGTGTTCTCCCAAGCTGGTACAAACACAACTATCGTCGCAGGAATCGAAGCGATTGACTGAGCGAAGATAATCGGCAGAACGCCTGACATGTTGACCTTCATGGGGAGGTGGGTAGACTGTCCGCCATACATCTTCCTGCCGACGACCCTCTTGGAGTACTGTACGGGTATTCGCCGTTCGGAGTTGTTGACGAGAACAATTAAAACAACTATAGCGAGTGCTCCGAGCATCATCAAGGTGTAAATCCACCATGTTGACGGAGTTTCGATAACACCTGTGACCATTGACCAGACTTCGATTGGGAAGCGGGCTACAATGCTCACGAAGAGGATTACGGAGATACCGTTGCCGATACCAAACTCTGTAATCTGCTCACCCATCCACATAAGAATCGCGGAACCTGTCATAAAGGTTGCAACGATAACTATTGCAGGAAGGAGGCCTGTAGCTGCCGGGTCTATCATGGACTCGCCGCCGAAGCCGCGTTGCATGAGAACATAGTAGGCATAGCCTTGGAGTGCTGCAATACCGAGTGTTGAGTAACGTGTAATCTTCTCGATTTTTTTCTTGCCTTCTTCTCCGCCTTCCTTGCGCATACGCTCAAGGGCAGGGATGGCGATTGTGAGAAGCTGCATGATGATCGAGGCGTTGATGTACGGCTGTATGCTCAGGGCAAATATCGACGCACGTTCAAGGGCGGAGCCCGACATGGTGTTGATAAGGTTAAGAATGGTGCCGCCTGCTTGCTGCTGGAAGAAGGCAGTAAGTAATGCGGTGTTTACATATGGTACGGTCACCGCGTTACCTAGCCTAAACAGTACAATCATGAACATCATGAAGAGAAGTTTTTTGCGTATATCGTCTACTCTCCAAGCGTTACGCAGTGTTTGTATCACCTACACCACCTCGGCCTTTCCGCCGGCTGCTTCTATTTTCTGCTTTGCCGACTCGGAAAACGCCGCTGCTTTTACCGTGACTTTTTTTGTCAGGGTGCCATTGCCGAGAACTTTCAGCCCATATTGACATTTGCTGATAACACCGGCTTCGAGCAGTTCCTCGGCTCCGACTGTTTCTCCGTCTTTGAATCTGTTGAGCGCTGCAACATTGATAGCTGTCAGCGGTTTTGCGAAAATGTTGTTAAAGCCGCGCTTAGGCACACGCCTGGCAAGAGGCATTTGACCGCCTTCAAAGCCGATTCTGGTGCCACCGCCGCTGCGGGATTTTTGACCCTTGTGACCCCGGCCGGCTGTTTTGCCGTTGCCTGAACCGTGGCCTCGGCCTTTGCGCTTACCTACGTGGGTCGCTCCTTTTGCGGGAGTGAGATCGTGCAAATTCATTTAATCACGTCCTCCTTACTCTTCCGTTACTGTGACTAGGTACTTAATCTGTGCGATTTTGCCCCTAGTCTGGGGATTGTCGGGCTGGATTGTTTCGCTGCCGATTTTACGGAGCCCGAGGGATTTGACAGTTGCAATATGCTTATCGCGCCTGCCGCATAGGCTCTTTACGAGCTTGATTTTCAATTTAGCCATGTCGTCCTCCTAGCCTACGATTTCTTCAACCGTTTTTCCTCTGGTCTTCGCTACTGCTGCCGCGTCACGCAGGGACTTTAGTCCAACCATTGTGGCAGCGACGACATTTTGAGGATTGTTTGAACGCAGGCACTTTGTCCTGATATCGGATATTCCGGCTGCTTCGACGACGGCGCGGACTGCCCCGCCTGCGATAACGCCGGTACCCGGAGGTGCGGGTTTTAAGAGAACCCTGCCGGCACCGTAGGCACCGATTACCTCATGAGGGATTGTCGAACCGGAAATTGTAACAGTTGTCACATTTTTCTTGGCATCTTCTATACCCTTGCGGATAGCTTCGGAAACTTCGCCTGCCTTGCCGAGACCAAACCCGACGCGGCCCTTGCCGTCACCTACGACACAGAGGGCAGCGAACTTAAAGATACGTCCGCCCTTAACTGTCTTAGAAACACGGTTTAAGGAAACTACTTTTTCCGTAAACTCAGACTGGACTTCTTCTCTTTCCCTGCGGTTGTCGCGTCTGTTATCTCTTCTGCCACCCTGAGGGCCTCTGTTGCCGCCCTGCTGGGTATTGTTATTATTTTCAAAAGCCATATTGTTTCCTCCTCCCGTTAGAATTTCAGTCCGCCCTCGCGGGCAGCTTCTGCTAGTTCTTTGACACGTCCGTGGTAAATGTAGCCGCCGCGGTCAAAAACTATTGTTTCCAAACCTTTGGCCTTGGCACGCTGGGCCACCATCTGTCCGACTTTTTTTGCAGCATCTTTATTTCCACCGCCTCCATCGAAGCCTTTTTCGACTGAAGATGCGCTACAGAGTGTCACTCCGTTTACATCATCGATAACTTGGGCATAAATGTGCTTTTCACTGCGGAATACATTGAGCCTGGGGCGCTCCGGCGTACCCGCGATTTTGCCGCGAACTCTCTTGTGGCGCTTTTTGCGTTGCGCCTTTGTATCGGGTCTATTAATCATTTAGGCACACCTCCTTCTATTTAGCACCGGTCTTGCCTTCTTTGCGGCGAATGACCTCGTCTACATATTTGATGCCTTTGCCCTTATAGGGTTCCGGCGGACGCTTCTTGCGGATGTCGGCAGCGAACTGTCCGACTTCTTGCTTGTTGATGCCGCTGATAATAATTTTGTTTGGCGCAGGGACATCAATTGTGACACTGTCTGTTTCCTCGACAATTACTTGATGTGAGTAACCGAGGTTCATGACGAGTTTCTTGCCTTCTTTGGCCGCCCTATAACCTACGCCGTTGATTTCGAGCTCTTTCTTAAACTCTTCATTTACACCGCAAACCATGTTGTTTACAAGTGAACGTGAGAGTCCGTGAAGGCTGCGGTGCTTCGGCGAATCGCTGGGACGTGTGAGGGTGATGGTAGAACCTTCAATTTCTACCTTGATTTCAGAGTTAATCGGGGCTTCAAGCTGGCCTTTAGGGCCTTTTACTGTTACACGGTTATCTTCCGATACCTCAACCTTAACTCCTGCGGGTATGGTGATTGGCGATCTTCCTATTCTTGACATATTACTCCGTCCCCCCTACCACACAAACGCAAGGACTTCGCCGCCGACATTGGCCGTTCTGGCCTTCTTGTCGGTCATGATGCCCTTGGATGTAGAGATTATGGCAACGCCCAGCCCTCTGAGAACATAGGGCAGTTCGTCGGCACCGGCGTATACACGCAGGCCAGGCTTTGAAACACGGCGGAGGCCTGTGATAGCCTTCTGTGTTCCATTGTATTTTAGAGTAACTTTGATAAGACCTTGAACACCATCGTTAATTAACTGAAAATTCTTTATATAGCCCTCTTGCAGCAGAATTTCCGCAATAGCTTTCTTCATGTTTGAAGCAGGGATATCAACTGTTGAGTGCTTTGCCGCGCTCGCATTTCTGATACGCGTAAGCATATCGGCAATGGGGTCTGTTATTTGCATGTTGCTTTCCTCCTTGTTAGAGTTACCACGACGCCTTGCGCACGCCCGGAATTTGACCTTTGTAGGCCAGATTGCGGAAGCAGATGCGGCATACACCGTAGTCGCGTAAGTATGCGTGCGGGCGGCCGCAAATCTTGCAGCGGTTGTAGCGGCGGGAAGAGAACTTAGGCTCTTTCTGCTGCTTCAAAATCATAGCTTTCTTTGCCATCGTTACTTCCTCCCTACGACTCTGTGATGAATGGGGTGCCCATCAAAGTTAACAGTTCACGGGCTTCCTCATCTGTCTTTGCAGTCGTACAAATTACTATATCCATACCCCGGATTTTTTCTATTTTGTCATAGTCGATTTCCGGGAAAACGAGTTGCTCTTTTAGACCTAGTGCGTAGTTGCCACGGCCGTCAAATGCGTTAGCGCTGATGCCGCGGAAGTCGCGGACACGCGGGAGCGCTACATTGAGAAGCCTGTCGAGAAACTCCCACATCTTGTCGGCTCTCAGTGTAACCTTGACGCCAACAGGCATGCCTTCACGGAGTTTAAAGTTCGCTACGGATTTTCTCGCCTTGGTTATTACAGCTTTTTGCCCTGTAATCGCCGTGATGTCTTTTACAACAGCTTCAATGGCTTTGGTATTATCGCGGGCATCACCGCAGCCTACGTTGACGACAACTTTTTCGATTTTGGGCACTTGCATCGGAGAGCTGTATTCAAACTTCTTCATCAGGGCGGGAACGGCCTCTTCTTGGTATTTCTTCTTCATTCTTGTCATATCCTGGCTGCTCCTCTCCTAGATTTCTGCGCTGCATTTTTTGCAGACGCGGACTTTGTTGCCATCATCCTTAATGCGGTGGGCCGGTCTTGTCGGCTTGTCGCACTTAGGGCAGACACGCATAACTTTGGAAGCATAAATCGGTGTTTCCTTTGTGATAATACCGCCGGGTTCACCTTGCTTTCTTGGCTTCTTGTGACGCTTGGCGACACTTACGCCCTCGATGAGCACTTTGCCACTCTTGGGATCTGCGCTCATTACTTTGCCTTTTTGTCCTTTATCCCTGCCGGTTAGGACAACAACTGTGTCATTAGTTTTAATGTGCATATTCTTGAGCCCTCCCTATATTACTTCGGGCGCCAGCGAAAGAATTTTCATATAATCCTTATCGCGGAGCTCACGGGCCACTGGACCGAATATACGCGTACCTCTCGGGTTCTTGTCCTCTTTAATGAGAACTGCTGCGTTCTCGTCAAATCTTACCCAAGTGCCATCGGTGCGGTGGACGCCTTTAGCTGTGCGGACTATAACCGCTCTGACGACTTCGCCCTTCCGGACTGCGCTGCCCGGAGCAGCTTTACGGACGGAAGCGACGATAACATCGCCCACCGAACCATATTTTCTGCCTGAACCGCCCAGTACTCGGATACATTTGATTTCTTTGGCGCCGGTATTGTCGGCAACCTTCAGAAACGTTTCTTGTTGTATCATGTTGCTGCCTCCCTACTTTGCCTTCTCTATGACCTCGACGAGTCTCCAGCGCTTGTCCTTGGAGAGCGGACGGGTTTCCATAACGCGGACCCTGTCTCCAATACCGCACTCGTTGTTCTCATCGTGCGCCTTTAGTTTATATGTTCTTTTAATAATCTTCTTATACAGCGGGTGCTGTACGCGGTCTTCGACAGATACGACAATGGTTTTGTCCATCTTGTCGGAAGTTACCTTGCCGACTCTCGTCTTTCTTCTTGACGTTCTTAGTTCACTCATCTGCCTTAACCTCCTGCCCTATCGAGTTGCTTCTGGCGAATAACTGTCTTGACTCGGGCAATATCTTTTTTAACTTGTGCTATCCTTATGGGGTTGTCAAGTTGATTTGTTGCGTGCTGCATTCTTAAAAAGAAGAGGTCTTTTTTAAGTCCCACGAGCCTCTCGTTGAGCTCTTCCGGGCTGAGCGTGATTACCTCGCTTGCCTTCATCTTATTCACCACCTGTCTCGATTTGATCCTCGCGTCTGATGAACTTAACCTTACAGGGCATTTTGTGACCTGCAAGGCGCATCGCCTCGCGAGCAACTTCCTCTGTTACTCCACCGATTTCAAAAAGCACTCTGCCCGGCTTTACAACGGCTACCCAGTATTCCGGGGAACCTTTACCGGAACCCATGCGGGTTTCAGCAGGCTTTGATGTTACGGGTTTGTCAGGGAAAATCTTTATCCATACTTTACCGCCACGCTTTGAATAGCGGGTCATCGCAATACGGGCGGATTCTATCTGGTTTGACGTAATCCATGAAGGCTCAAGAGCCTGCATGCCATATTCGCCGTAAGTTATCGTGTTGCCGCGCAAGGCTCTACCCTTCATGCGGCCTCTATGCACCTTGCGGCGCTTAACTCTTTTTGGTGTTAACATTAGTCTGCGCCTCCTTCGCCTGTGGTCGGAGCTTGCGGAGCCTGTGCCTGTGGAGCTTGCGCCTGTGGAGGCCTGTTACCTTGATAACCGCCGCCGCCTTGACCGCCTCGGTTGTATCCGCCGCCCTGGCCTCCCGAACCGCGGTTGTATCCGCCGCCGCCCTGGCCGCCTTGGTATCCACCGCCGCCTTGACCTGGACCGCGGTTATATCCGCCACCGCCCTGGCCTCCCGGGCCACGGTTGTAACCGCCGCCACCTTGTCCGCCTTGGTATCCGCCGCCTTGACCGCCACGGTTGTAACCGCCGCCAGGCCTTCCGCCTCTGTCGTTGCCGCGCCTGTTGTCACGGTCACGCCTATCTCTCGGCGGTCTTGATGTATCCATTGTGCGCGGAGTTGTGCGGAGTGTCTGACTCAGGATTTCTCCATTATATACCCATACTTTAACGCCAATGCGTCCGTATGTAGTAGCTGCTTCTGCAAAGCCATATTCAATATCAGCTCTGATTGTTTGAAGCGGAATTGTGCCTTCGTGATAGGCTTCGCTTCTTGCGATTTCCGCACCGCCCAAACGGCCGGAGACCATAACTTTTATGCCGCGTACGCCGAGGCGCATCGCTCTGCTCATGGCATTTTTCATGGCACGGCGGAAACCGATACGTTTTTCTAGTTTCGCTGCAATGCCTTCTGCTATAAGCTGTGCATTTGTGTCGGGGTTCTTAACCTCAACTATTGAAAGAGCTACAGGTTTACCAATTCTTTTTTCCATCTCCATGCGGAGCTTTTCAATCTCTTGGCCGCCTTTGCCTATTACGACACCGGGGCGTGAGCAGTGAATGAAAATCTTTACTTTGGCATTGTCACGCTCAATCTCAATCTTTGGCACGCCTGCTGAGAACAGCAGTTCTTTGAGATATTTGCGGATGTTGTAGTCTTCTACTATTAGGTCGCCGACTTTATCTTCACGGGCGTACCAGCGGGAATCCCAGTCTTTAATGACGCCAACTCTAAATCCGTGTGGATTAACTTTTTGTCCCATGGTATATCCCCCTATTCCTTCTCAGCTACGACAATGGTGATATGCGACGTTCTCTTGTTAATTCTGTGCGCCCTGCCCCTTGAAACGGGTCTGATTCTTTTGATAATCGGGCCCGGGTTTGCAAAGGTTGCAGAAACATAGAGGTTGTCGGGATCCATGTCGTGGTTGTTTTCAGCGTTAGCCACCGCGCTGTTGAGGAGCTTAATCATCAGTTCCGATGCAGCTTTCGGGGTTTGCATTAGGATTGCCTTGGCTGTGGTGGTATCCTTGCCCCTAATAAGGTCGCAGACTATTTTGACCTTACGTGGAGAAATGCGCGCATATTTCAAATGTGCTTTTGCTTCCAAAATTGTCCGCCTCCTTATCTTGATGTTTTGCTTCCAGCGTGCCCGCGATAGGTGCGCGTGGGAGCGAATTCGCCTAGTTTGTGGCCTACCATGTCCTCTGTGATGTAGACAGGCACATGCCTTCTGCCGTCATGTACGGCGATTGTGTGACCCACGAATGTGGGGAAAATTGTGGTAGCCCTTGACCATGTTTTTAGAACCTTCTTGTCCCCTGCGGCATTCATTTCATCGACCCTTTTGAGGAGTTCCGGTGCGGCAAACGGGCCTTTCTTAACACTTCTACTCATTTAATTTCAGCCCTCCTTATTTCTTACCGCGACGTTTTACGATGTATTTGTCAGTCGGATTCTTCGCTTTGCGGGTCTTGTAACCGAGTGTCGGTTTACCCCACGGGGTAACAGGTCCGGGACGTCCTATTGGGCTCTTGCCCTCACCGCCGCCGTGCGGGTGGTCTACCGGGTTCATGACGGAGCCGCGGACTGTCGGGCGGATGCCCATGTGACGCTTGCGTCCGGCTTTACCGATGTGGATGTTGCTGTGGTCGGTGTTGCCCACCTGTCCGATTGTAGCCATGCAGTTAGAGCGGACAAGCCTGTGCTCGCCGGAAGGCATTCTGATTTGAGCCATTTTGCCTTCTCTAGCCATGAGCTGAGCCTGTGTGCCGGCGCTGCGGACTAGCTGCGCACCCTTGCCTGGGTGGAGTTCGATGCAGTGGATTACTGTACCGACTGGAATTGAGGTTATCGGCATCGCATTGCCGGGCTTGATGTCTGCGTCTTTTGACGAGAGCACTGTGTCGCCGGCTTTGAGTCCGACAGGAGCTAGAATATATCTGCGCTCTTTGTCAGAGTATTCAATCAGTGCGATGTTTGCGCTGCGGTTGGGGTCGTATTCAAGGCGCAGGACTGTACCGGGCATGTCAAACTTGTTGCGCTTGAAGTCGATAATTCTGTATTTTCTACGGTTGCCGCCGCCTCTGTGGCGGACTGTGATGCGGCCATAGCTGTTGCGGCCTGAGTGCTTCTTTAGCACTTCTGTAAGGCTGCGCTCCGGCCTTGCTCTCTTATCTATCCCGTCGAACCCGTTGACGGTCATATGCCGTCTCGACGGAGTAGTAGGTTTGTATGATTTTACTGACACTTTATTTCCTCCCCTACACTAAGCCTTCGAAGAATTCGATGGTTTTTGAGCTGTCAGACAGCTTTATTACGGCTTTTTTCCAGTCTTTCCTGCTGCCTTCGGGGTGGCGTCCCATGCGTTTTCTCTTGCCCTTCATATTCAGTGTCGTAACTTTGATAACTTCGACATCGAATATTTCTTCAATCGCTTTTTTAATCTCGATTTTGTTGGCGGCTGGAGCGACTTCAAATACGTATTTTTTTAGTTCGACGTGTTCTGTCGATTGTTCCGAAATTATCGGCCGCAGGATTATGTCATATGCAGTTTTCATTAAGCATATACCTCCTCGATGACCGGAAGAGCTGCTTTGTCAACGATAAATGTGCGTGCGTCCATTATGTCGTATACGTTGAGCAGCGTTGCGAATGTTGTCTTGACGCCTGGGATGTTCCTTGCGCTGAGTACGACATTTTCGCATTTTTCCGGAGTTACTACCAGAGCTTTGCCTGTTACGCCGTTGGCTTCAAGAAATGCTTTGAAATCCTTGGTTTTGATTCCATCCATTTTCAGTTCGTCAATGACGATGATTTTGTCTTCGGCTGCTCTGATTGAAAGAGCTGACTTGAGGGCTATCCTCTTTAGCTTCTTGTTTAGCGAATAGCTGTAGTCGCGTGGTTTCGGTGCAAAGGCGACACCGCCGTGGGTGTAGTGCGGAACGCTCTTCGAGCCTTGACGGGCGTTACCTGTACCTTTTTGGCGGTAGGGTTTCGCGCCGCCGCCGCTTACTTCTGCGCGGGTAAGTGCGGACTGTGTGCCCTGTCTTCTGTTGGCCAAGTGATTCTTGACTACAGCGTGGATGGCTGTGATATTCGGCTTGATTCCGAACACTTCATCGGAGAGCGTCACTTCGCCGACTTCCTTGCCTTGCATATTAAATAGCTTCATGGCTGGCATTTAACTCTCTCCTTCCTCTAGTTATTTTTAACTGTGTTCATGATGTATACGACTCCGCCCTTAGGGCCGGGAACCGCGCCTCTGACGGCTATCATGTTAAGGCTTGGGTCTACTTTTACCACGTCGAGGTTCTGAACTGTTACTTGCTCATTACCCATTTGACCTGCGCCCATGTGGCCTTTGAATATTTTACCGGGGCTTGTGCCGGCACCCATCGAACCTGCGTGACGGTGAACCGGGCCGCCGCCGTGGGACATTCTGTTTCTGCCTTTGTTGTGGCGCTTAACTACGCCTGCGAAACCTTTACCTCTTGAAATGCCTGTGACATCAATCTTGTCGCCTTCTGCGAAAACGTCTGCTTTGAGTTCATCTCCGACATTTAGTGCCGAGCGGTCTTCAAGACGAAATTCTTTGAGGTGCTTGACAGGCGCTACGCCTGCTTTCTTGAGATGTCCGAGTTCCGGCTTTGTTAGTTTGCGCTCCTTGACTTCCATGAAGCCAAGCTGTACGGATTCATATCCGTCTGTTTCGTCGGTTTTCTTCTGAACTACGGTACAAGGGCCGGCTTCTATTACTGTTACCGGAATTACCTTGCCGTTTTCATCGAAGATCTGTGTCATTCCGACTTTCTTCCCGATGATGGCTTTGACCATTGGTTTTCTCTCCTTATAATAGGTTATTGGTTGGCACAGTTGTGACAACTTGACCGCAGGGGCGAATCTTCTCCACCCGAAAGCGCGCAATGCGGGCTTGCCGGGTTTTGCGCAGATTGCGCTTTAGAGCTTGATTTCGATTTCTACGCCGGCGGGAAGTTCTAGTGACATCAGGGCTTCTACTGTTTTCTGCGTTGGGCTCAGAATGTCTATTAGCCTTTTGTGTGTAAGTCTCTCGAACTGTTCGCGGCTGTCTTTGTACTTATGTACTGCGCGCAGGATGGTTACGATTTCCTTCTTCGTAGGAAGTGGTATCGGGCCCGAAACTCTCGCCTCTGTCCTTTTCGCCGTTTCGACGATTTGAGATGCAGCTTGGTCGATGAGTTGATGGTCATACGCTTTAAGCCTGATACGGATCATTTTTTTACTGACTGCCATTTTTTCCTCCTTGATTGATTAACAATAGGTTTTTGAAGAGAAATTTCTTGCACACACTACCGTGCGTATCATTTGCGTTTTGAATTAATGCCGGAAGCTCTATGTTCCGGCTGCTTCTGATGCGCAAAGTATTGTGCTACAGTGCTTTCTCAGCCGTCCGATTCCACGCTGCCATGCAGCGCCGGACTCGCTCCCCGAAAGTTACCAGGCAGGTCAGTCCCGCTGCCCGCAAATCCTTGCGGCGCTATGCCTGCAATCTCCCGGTTCATCGCAATGCGAAGCCTCCTCCAAAGAGGCCGCTCGAATAGAATACTACATAGAAAAGAGCTTGTCAACAACTAATTTTGGTTTTTTCTATAAAAAATTTCGTGAAATTGTATAAGAATTAGTTTGATATACATTATATTGTGTTTGCACCGTGAAAGGCTGCTTTTACCTACCCTATGTACTCCGGTAGTTTTGCAGCAATGAAAAGATGAGAAAACAGAAAGTATAGATAACTCAGCCCTTTCGGGCATTTTTTTGCGACTTTGAACAATATATTTACTTGCTTAATTATGCTTAATGTGATAT
>Ga0209755_10001746_pt1 | contig 32454 bp, 22 predicted proteins | sample TergutCo191P1_FD_187301 | JGI IMG/M metagenome (GOLD analysis project Ga0209755, IMG submission 187301) | Cornitermes sp. P1 segment gut microbial communities from Petit-Saut dam, French Guiana - Co191P1 (SPAdes) (version 2) | ecosystem: Host-associated > Arthropoda: Insects > Digestive system... | reverse complement strand
CGTATAGGTAAACGTTTCCGTTCTGCCATCAACTGTACGTGTTCCCGTACGTTCCACCGTGCGTGTACCGGTGCGCTGAATACTCCGCATGATGTCCGGCATGTCGTATAATCGATCGGCTTGCTCTTCCAGCCGTTCCGCATCCCGTTCATGCCGGTCGGCTTGATTATAAAAACTGTCCGCCGTGCGCATCATGTCTTCAAATTGGCCTTCCATCGCACGCTGCGTTTGTTCTCTGACCTGTTCGGCTAATGTTTCGTCCCAGATTAATACCATATGTTTACCTCGCTCATGTCCTATCGAATACGCTTGATTATTTGTTGATTATTTATTGTCTGTTTGTTGTTACCGAAGATTAATCATATCGCTGGCGAATCGTTTTATCTGGATCACCGCATCTTCGGTCACATCGCGGAATTGATTCAGCGATCCCTTCACGCTGCCGGAAATATTCACGCAGCGCGGCGTTGCCGACGGCAGAATAAACGCGGTTTGGCATAAAGTTTCAATCTCCATCGCCGCTTGATAAAGGCAAGCACCCATCTTTTCATCCGCGATGCTGAGCGCACGGCCAATGGCATCATATTCAGCCTGATCCACCGCAATGCTTCGGATATTGCGCATACCGGCACTGCCGCGCACCGAATCTCCGGCAAGGGCATCCTCCGGTGAAAACGGCATGGAGCGTGCCCGCATGGTAATCGTTCCGGGCGCATTTTCCGTAACACGATTGCCGGATTGCAACGCGTGCTGATGCGCATCCGATGCCTTACCCAAATATTCTGATGCCGGCCTTCCGATAAATCCTCTTGGCATAATCATCGCCCTCCAATTCTGCGTGGTGTCGTCTGTGTTGACATAAACGCACGTGCATGTATGTTTTCATTGCGCTCAACATTTTTCGCCGCATCATCAATAAACGTAATCAATTTGCGTAAGGTTTCCGCCGTGACCTGTGCCTTATTTTGATTTTGGGTCATTGCTTCCACAAAATGTTCATGGGTTTTTCCGCTCATGTGCCGCAGTGCATTGTGCGCGTGGCGGTACACATTGTTCATCTCACGCAGTTCTGCTTCAAGATGCCGCCGCAGTTCTGCGGTTTTTGTATAAACAGCATCATAGTCAATTATTATTTTTTCAGACATCTCGTGCTCCTTTATGTGTTTGTGTTTTTAATAAACGGTTTTTTAATGGGGTAATGGTCGCCGCGCTTGTACCAAAAACCCATATCGGGCATTGGTTTAAAGGCTCTGGGCAATGTGATGGAAAGCAAGTTTTGGTCGCTGGGATGCCCCAGGACAATGCCGGATTGTGATTCTTTAAATATTTTCGTGAGGTTGTCAAACCCGCGCAGTTTGTTGGGTGATGTGGTCACGATGAAACTGACCCCCAGCTGAATCCCCTTCATGACCAGGTTTTCCATGTCCATTAACTTGCTGCTGCACAGCTGGATAAAATAATCGCCATCGTCAATCACCACCACAATCGGCGGCTGTTGTGCGCAAAATTCCTTGATGCGCAGCTCGGATGCTTCAAACTGTGTCTGCCGGTTCATAACCGCCGCACTTAGTCCGTCATAGAAATCATCTAATTGGCGCACCGCCTCCATATAGGTGACATGCGGAGCATCTTCAAAAACACTCAACTCGCCCGACGGCGCATCCGAAATAAACACCGTCACGCCGCTTAACTGATTCAATATGATTTTTAATACATTGGTTTTGCCTGTGGACGGTCCGCCGATGATGAGTTGGTTCGTGATGCTTAAATCCAAATACGCAGGTTCTGTTGTTTCAACATTAAAGCCCATCACCAGCCGTTGTTTTTGTGCGCAAACATATGGCAGCAAATCATCATATGCCACCACATCCGGCACGATGCGGATGCTTTCGGCTTTTGACGCGGTATTGCGTGCGTTCATGGCATCAATCAGGCGTCCGATTTTTTGTGTGTACTCGATGTCATTGTCAAACGGCACAGGCAAATAACACTGTGCAATATGAACCTCTTGCATCTTCACCATGGCCCTGCCGCGCACCTCCGGCAGCTTGTACGCACATCGCCCGGTGACGGCGGTGATGTCCGCATCATCAAACATATACAATGCGATTTTATTTTTAAAGTTGTTCAGCACCGAATACCGAACAACATTGGTGCGTGATGCGGTGATGACTGTGTAGATGCCCAAGCCAACGCCGTCTCTGGTGAGCCGTACCAACATCTCTTCAAGCTTTTCATCGGCTTCTCGCACCACATCATAATTGTCGATGAACACCAGTATTGCCGGCAAGGCGTTCTCTGCGATGTCATTGTACATTTTAAAATTTATAGCGCCGGTTGCCGCAAACAATGCCTTGCGTTTTTTAAGCTCTGCGTCCATGAGTGCCATGAGTTTGCCCAGCTTGTCCGTATCATCAAATGTGAGGTAGTCCGCCGTATGCGGCAATGCTTTAAGCTGCGCCAATGCCGAGTTGCCATAATCCAAAATAAAATAATTTAAAAGCATGGGTGAATTTTTAGACGCCAGTGTCAAAGCAAGATTCATCACCGTCGTGGATTTGCCAAACCCGGATGCGCCAAAAACGGCAAAATTTCCGTCTTCCGCAAAGTGATGCATGTATTCTTCTTGCATTTGCGCCTCCGGAATGTCCGCAAATGCAATCGGTACGCTCAGTTGATGGATATGGATGCTGCCGACATCAATATCATAGCAAATATGCGGTGTGACATAGTGATGCTCCAGCGGCGGCAGCCATGGCTTTTCAACCGAAACAACATCCATGTTTTCATATAGGTCATGCACATGATTGACCACCACATCCAGTTGGGTCAATTTTGATTCTTCCTGTGCATCCACCTCACTGAGGTCATCGTTTAAAAGTTCACCTTGACCCAAGTTGTTCAGCAAATAAACACGGCCGTCAAAACCTTTTCTTACAATGTCTTCGCTAAAGGCGGCACCGCTGTATGCCGATTGAAACAACTCATAAATTTCATTGTTGCCGACTTGCAAATACGCACGGCCGGGTTGTGTGATGCGTGCCGCATCCGGTGTTTTTAAGATTTCATTGCTGTCCGATTCATCGGCAACTTTTAGTGCAAGCTTAAATCGGGAGTTGCTCCAAATTTGATCATCCACCACACCGGTGGGTTTTTGTGTCGCCAAAATCAGATGCACACCCAAACTGCGCCCAATCCGCGCCGTACTGACCAGTTCCGACATGAAGTCCGGCTGCTCTTTTTTAAGTTCGGCAAACTCATCCGAGATGATGAACAAATGCGGCATGGGCATCAACGCTTCGCCCGCCTTAAACAGTTTTGAATAATTGTTAATGTGGTTGACATTGTGTTCGCCAAAGATGCGTTGGCGGCGTGCCAATTCGCTTTTGATTGACACCAGCGCGCGCATACTTTCGCTGCCGTCCAGATTCGTAATCGTTCCCAGTAGATGCGGCAAATTTGAAAATAAATTTGCCATCCCGCCGCCTTTATAGTCAATCAACAAAAAGCCCACATCATGCGGATGAAAATTGATGGCCAATGACAATATATAGGATTGTACAATTTCTGATTTTCCGGATCCGGTGGTGCCGGCAACAAGCCCATGCGGCCCATGTGCTTTTTCGTGAAGGTTCAAATACACCATATCGTCTTTGCCGCGCAAGCCCAGCGGTACGGATAAAGACCGATGTGTTGCGTTGCGTTCCCATAGAGCAAGAACCGGGATTTCTTCCGGGTGCTTTACATTATACAATTCAAAGAACGTAATATTTTCCGGGATTTGTGTGGACACACCTTGACTGTGCTGAATCGGTGCCAGCTTGCGTGCAATCGTTTCAAAGTCGATGTGCTGAATCGGCGGCAAAATGACATGGCGGTTTAATAAATTTCCGTCATTCATAAGAAGCGTCGCATTGTCACCGCCGTCCAGTATCAACACTGTTTTAATGTTTTCAGGGAGATTGGCTTGAATGTTGGTGGTATAAATCATGCTAAAGCCAAGATCTGTCGATGGTGTTTGCAAATATTCCATGATGCTGTGGTTGATGATCAGCGATGGATTGTCAATAATAAAAAGATAATGCGGTAAAAAACGGCTGTCCTTTTTTTCTTCTTCTTTTTTGAGTTTGCGCATCTTTAGTACTTGCGCAACATTCCCCAATACTTGATCCCGTTGATTTTCTGCGGCAATCAAGCCCGTAATGTTAATGGATTTTATTTTGCAATGCGGCAACCACCGCACCCATTCAAACTTTGACCAATCTTCATCATCAATCAATAAAATAATTTCAACATCCAAATAACTCTGAAAAAAGCACAATTGCGTTAAGATTGAAAAAATCTGTCGGTGAATGTATGTTTTTTCACCCACCAAGCCCAAATGTGCTTGTTTTAAATCAACCACCGTTGGCATGTTGTCCACATGCGGATGCATTTCACAAACGGCGCGCATCTCTTTAATCAGTTCATCTTTTGTACTTTCACCGGCATCGGCAGGGCTTTTTAATTTATAGCTGGTCGGGACGGTTGAGTACCCCACAGAAAGCGTCATAAAATCACTGTCATTGTTGCTGCGTTCATAAAGACGGCTGGAATAAGCGCGGACTTCCTTTTCAATGTCTTGCGGTGACAAATTGTGATACAGCAAAGACTCCCGCTGCGCTTCATACAAGTCATGAATTTTTTTACGGCGCGTCAACAGGTATTGATCATAATATTGGACACGTTCTTTTTCTTTGATTTTTCGCTCTTTGGCATCACTGAGGTAGCGCGTAAAGCTGAAAACCACCGTGACCATCATCATGGCGGCACTGACAAGCACAAAAATACCGCGCCCCAGCATAATGCCCATCCCCACCGTCACAAGTGCCATCGTCAGCGGCGGCAAGATCACCCGTGCCAATTCTCCTTTTTTCGTTTCTTGTTTGTCCTTGGGTGCGTTGATGTCCACTTCTTCAGTCGGTTCACGCTTGATCACACGCGGAGAACGTTTATAGATAGGATATTCATCATATTTTTTAGGGGTATGGGTCGAGATGTTCAAACGGGCGGTAAAATTTTCTCCGGTGCATGCAATATAATGTTCATGGATTACAATATTGGTGGTGCCGACCCAAACACTGTCGCCAAATTTGATGCCGTATTCACCGGCATCCACTTTTTTCCCATTTAAATAAACATCACCGGCATCCATGATTTTTAACGTTTCATGCTCAATGGCCAAGGTTGCATCCGTGTCCGTAGTCATGATGTGGCTCATGGGCACATTGCCGATGCGAACAGGATGAACACCGACGGTTGAATAATACTGCGCCGGGGTGTCCATAAAAACAGATTTCCGCGCCAAAGGCAATTCATTCATGGGTGTATCCGGTGAATATTCTTGGCAGGTGGTTTCGGTAAAAAGCACAAGTGATTTCATGATTATTCACCCACCGCTTCCGCACGGGCGCGGTTAAGGCGGTCAATATGTCCGGTTAAATACGAAAGCAAGGCAATGCGCTCTTCGCCCGCAATGGATAGGTCGTTGCGGACAAACATTTCTTGTTTTAAATAGGCAAACAACAACCACTGATCATCCCCGATGCGCTGTGCAATTTCAATGGCTTCACGGAAATACAAACGCCCCAACAAAATCCAATAATCAAACATCATGGGTTCGGAGAGACGTGTTAAATCTTGCAATATATTATTGATTTGTACATGTGTTAATGCTTCTGTGGACACATAGGAACGCGCCAAAAAATACCGCGTTTCACTGGAAAGCCGATCAATGCCAAAACGTCTGAGTTCACGTTGTACCGTCAAATGATCGCCGTGAATATAAGCATTGCTTGCGGCAATAACGCTGTTTTGAAAAGGAATGTCAATAAAAAACATTCTGCCGCCGACAAAAAGCGCAGCCACCAACAATATTGCCAACACAGGAATGAATATTTTACTCATGAGGACTGATTTATTGGACACCAACTGCTTTGTTGTTTCTGTTTCACGAAGCAGTTGATTGTATGCTTCCGACAAATGTTCCCGCACATCCGCGACCGTCTCTGATGCGGCAATCTTTGATAAAAATTTATCTTTGTTGTATAAATCATGTCCACCGTTTATATAATGGTCATAATCATACCGCGGAAACAAGACACTGCCGATGAGTGCCTTATACTGTGTTAAAAATTCAGGCTGATTGGCAAAAGCTGCATCCCTAAGAAGCACAAGCGGCATGAGGTTGATGTCTGTTAATAAATTTTCGGTGGACATGTCATAGGCATATTCATGACTTAAATGATTCAAGTCGGCAGCATTAATCAAAAAACGAAGCTTTTCCGATTTCGATTTATTGAACACCGTTTGCGCCGGAGCGGTTCCATTTGTATCAAAAATAAAATGGACACTGTCCTCTGTTTCATCCAATGTGCATGGCGCAAGTCCTCGAACCGGATATGTTAAAAACAATCGTTTATTTTTTTCAACATGCAGCGCACTGTTGCGCATGCTTTTTTTTACCACTGTTCCCATAACAACCCATCCTTATTATCAATATTTAAATGATGGCGGTTAATAAATCCCCATCAAAAATGTCTTCTTCAGAAAATGTTTTGTATGCGCTCACGGGGCGCTGGTTAAGCCGTGAACGAAAATACCCCGGCACATCACCCATCGGCAGCTTGCCGCGTTGGCGGAGAATAAGCAGTGCTTCTTTAATTTTTTGTTCTGAATCAATACGAATATCATGTTTCATGCTGTTCACTTCAATAGATATATTAATAAACACGTTCTTGCTTGCTCCTTTTGTTTGAAATTGAACGTAGCGCAAATAAAAATCCGGCCGCCGCACAAACACTCAATGTCACAATAAACACCCAGTTGGGTATTTCAAAACGTTCATCGGCAACATGAAACCGTGTAAAATTAACCGGTTGATTAAATAAATTCATATCACTTGCCGCAGTCAACAGTCCATATTGCAAAGGGGTGGTGGACCGATAAGCTTTGTATAAAAATAAATCGCCAACCGTATCTTGCCGCTGCAAGATATCATTGGCCATGGCATCGTTGATGCGCTGGGCATCACTGGTAAACAAATGAGCACCAATGCGATGTGTCACACGCCCCATGGGCGTATCTTGACGGGCAATCGCCGTGATGTCTATTGGCAAGTCATATGCATAAACAGAAGTACCTATTGCAAAAGTCATCACAATCGCGATGACCATCCACGCTATTTTCATAAATTAATTCAAGGCCTCCTTTGCCGGCGGCGAGTCTATGTACCACCATTGTGAGGTGCATAACACCCCACAATGGTATGTACAAGAATGTCTATCTGAATCGGCTTGCGATGTCTTGGTCTAATTGTTCGACAGCGTTGGCTGTGGCATCCAATTGTTGACCAATGTCCCCAATAAGCTGACGCATGTCATTAAATGCGGGCTTGAGACGATTAAATTGCTCACCGAAGGCGCGGCTTGCTTGCCCTTCCCATTCTGTTTGCAATTCATTGATAATGTTTTGCATGCGGTTGATAACGTCTTGGAATGTTTCGCCCTGTGTTCGAACTTCCCCTGAGCGTTGGCGCATTTGATCCGGTGTCATGCGAATTTGACCTGCCATTTTGTTGCTCCTTCATATCTAATTTGAATGCCATTTGTTAACATTCTTGATATACACAGTAACCAAAAAATAACATTTGGTCAACAAAAAATCGCAAAAAAAGTCAACAATTTTTGTAAATAATTATATAAACAGTACAAGAAAGAACAAATTGTACGTTAAAATCAAACGCACAAACGAAATATGATGAAAGTGACGTTATTTTAAGCCGCCTCACATTCAACTTATATGGATGCAAAAAACACACATTACATAAAAAAACAGCACATCGATTTTCTTTTTCGACATGCTGTTTTCGCCTTTTTACAAAGCACGGATCGCAATCTTACTCATTATTTTATAATTTCCACCATTTGTTCATCTTCACGCCAATAAACATTTGCGCCAAAGGCTTCGGAGATGTAGCGCAGCGGCACATACGTCCTGTCATTGACAATCACCGGCGCAGCATCCATGCCGGGGACGAGCACACCGATGGTAAATGTGTGTTCTAGGATTGTGGTGTGCAGCGTGACTTGTTGCAATGCTTCATTCCATGAATAGGTTGCACTTAATGCATCCGCAATAAATTTCAAGGGAACCATCACGCGATTGTTCATAATAAATGGTGCGGTGTCCATAAAATGTTTGTGGTTATTCATTAAAAATGTAACAGAACCAATGGTAAGCTGTACCCATTCGGAATGCGTGCCGATATAACTGATGACATAATATGACAGGTGGTTTGTTTGGAAGATCACATCACCTGTTGCGGCGTCATACTCAGAAGGCATAAATGTTAAATTGCCGTCATGATCTAAGTAATACACCGCAGCCGGAGTCATGCCCTCATACGGAACGCGAATCGTCAATAGTCCTGTAAACTCGGTCACAATATGCCGTCCGCAATGCACTGTGATGTCAAAAATGATGTCATCATCATGTATTTGCGTGCTTTGCGCATTACTGAGATTGGCGGCATCCACGCGTGCCAACTGAACATACAGCATTGGCCCTTCTGTTTTGTCAAAAGCACATTGTGCCGATGAGACATCAAACATGACAGAACCTCCGGCAAAATTAATTTGAAGCATCACGCCGGCTTGCGTTACGGCATGAACAACGTCACGGGGCAGCGCAATGGTATCAATTGTTGGCAAACCGGTCAAGTCAAGCACCAAGACGGGGGGTACCGTGCCATCAGATGCCAATGCCTTTTCATGCGCCAACTCAATGAGCTTGTTCACCATAAGTTCACTGATGTCCACTTGCGCAATATGATCATCCGTCACAATGTTGATAAAGATTTCATCAGAAACATCGGGTTTATCATCACCGGCATTCACAACAAAGGCAGGAATGGTCATCGGCGGTCTTGGCGGTGCGGGGGGTGTTTTTACAGATGGCGGTGATGATGCCGTCTCTGAGTCATCATCGTTATCATCCCCATCATTATTGTCTTGCGGCGGAGCAAGCACGACCGTAATCGCAGCCGGTGAAGACATGATTAAACCCATGCTTGCGGTAATCTGTACCGTGCCGGGGGAGACACCCACAACATACCCCGAAGCGGCGGACACATAAGCAATGGCCGGATCGGAAGACTGCCAAACAATCACGTCTGTTTGCGGAATATTGAACACCGGCACCAACTGAACACCGCTGCCGGCATAAATGGTTGCCGTGCGTGGTGTAATGATAAAGTCAAAGGTTTCAACCGGACCCGGCACATTGCCGGTAAGGTTGCCATTGTTTATAAAGTCGCCATAATCCCCGATGTTTAAATTGCCGCCGGGTGGTCCGGGTTGTATATGAATGGTGCCGCCGGGTTCGTTGATGAGCACCCCGCCGTCATTCACATTGATGGTGCCGCCGGAACCGATGTCAATCATACTGCCCGGCGGGTTCGTCATATGAACACCATCGCCAATGGTAATATCGTTGTCCCCGGTTGACAGTGACGGTTTTACCGTCACTTGCGCATCGCCGCCGTCAGGGTTTGTATTTATGATGTCCAAATTGCCATTCGGCGTGCCGGAAATCGTCACATCACTGCCAGGATCCAGCGAAAGGGTACCGTTGCCATTGGCATCTTCCGTATAACTCCATCCGGGACCCGAAACAGGAAACGGGCCGGTCATGGGGAAGTCAATGTTGGACGAGCCCGCCTGAACGGTGAACACAATCGGCACAGTTAATACCGGATTGTATGCAATGTTTAAATCAGCATGGTACACCCCAACCGGCAAACCGTCATTGGGGACGATGCTTATAATATAGGTTCCATCCGCCGCCAACAATACAGACGTAGAATTGATGGTGAAATGAGCGGCGTCTGCACCCGACAATGTGAGGGTTAATGTTAAGTCCGCAGCACCAATATTGGTTACCGCAACTTTGGGTGGTGCCGCGTTTGTATATCCCTCAAATTCCGATGTCATGGCGGCAGATACATCCAGTGTAATTAAATCGCTGACGGTGATGGTTGCATCGGCGGATTTATTGCCATCTGATGTTGTCACCGTAATAATCACCATCCCGCTGCGCACACCCAGGACCAAACCTGCGGCATCAACCGTGGCAATGCTCGGATCACTTGACGACCACACCACCGCTTGATTGCCGGCATTCGCAGGGTTAATCGTGGCGGTAAGCAGTATGCTTGATTGCACAGAAACCGATGCCGACGTCGGCGAAACTGAAACCCCAAGAACAGGATAAACCACCGCTTGCCATACCGAAACCAAGGTTATGTTGCCGGTAATCGGCGCGGCAAAATTATAATCGATGCCGTTTAATTGCCATGAAACAAAATTAAAACCGGTTTTGCTTGGCGGGTTCGGTGGAGATGCCATACTGCCACTGTCAATGACTTGCACGGATGGGATCGGCGTTCCGCCGTCTGCATCGAAGCTAACGGTAAAGGTTTGCACCCATTGTGCCACAAACGTTAAGTCAGATGTCACAACCGCCGATGAAACAACATCACCCGGTGCATACATCGTTCCATTTAATGCCCAAGATACAAACCGGTACCCGGCAGCAGTTGGGATCGCAACGGGCAATGTATAGTCTTCATTGTCCGGAGCCGTTGTTGCCGAAGCGGCATTGTTGGCACCGGTTATGGCGTTGTTATAATCAAATGTGATGACGCGCTGAATGGATGGTTTTACAGCATTTGTGACATACGGCGCACCGGTGCCTGAAACATTGACCGCAGAAACGCGAAAGAGATAATTCGTACCATTGGTCAAACCGGTGATGGTTGCCGGACCCGATACCGGGTTGGTCGTCCATGTTGTCCATGTTGACCCGCCATCTGTTGAATATTCAATCGTATAATACAGGATCTCCGCACCGCCATCATCCACAGGTGTACCCCATGAAAGGGCCGCGGATGAATCTCCGGCGGATGCGGATGCACCGTTCGGCGCACCGGGTACGACGGCGACAACAGTGAAGGTCACATTAATTTCGATGGGATTTTCAGATGCATTGGCGGCTCTGAGTGTTATGGTTGCTGTAAACGTACCTGCCGGCAGTCCTGCAACAGGTGTCAGGGTTAAAACATTCGTTTGAACGATTTTATTCGGGGTAAGCGCATCACCAATCACGGTATTGTTTGCCGGAATGCTTGCAATCGTTGTCGCAGACAATGTAAACATCGACGCACTGGGTTCAAACCGAGTCGGTGTCCCTGTTGCACCATAAATTTTAATTTCAACAGAGATTGTACCTGTGTCTGCATTTCCGGTATTGATGAGTGAAATAGATTGACCATTTACATTATTAAGCGAGGAGCCATTCACCGTATAGCCATAATCCACGGTTCCAAAATCAAGTGATTTTGATATTGTTGCGTCATCGAACGCAATGCCACTCGTCGCAACCACCCATTCTGCGGTAATATTGACAACAACACCGGGCATAATAAATGTTGCACCGGTTGCGCTGGTTGGATTTGTAATCGTCACCCCTGCGGTGTTTGTTGTCCACTGCTTAAATGCGTACCCATTAATAGCGCCGGCATTCAGTGTTATCACATCATCAAGACTTCCGAAAAGTGTGCGCACCGCCGATGAAGGGCCAATCGCCGTGGTGGTGCCGCCAATGATGTCTTGGTATGTGATTTCAAACTGAACATCGCCGGAACCACCGGGGGTATTGCCGGTGATTGAGCCGCCATTGTTGACATTAATCGTGCCATCGGGATTGTTTGTTAATGTGCCCAAATTGTTAAGCGCACCATCATCAATGAGGGTGCCATCACCGATGTTGATGATGCCGGAACCATCGTCAACATCGCCCGGATTACCGGGTTTACCATTCCCATTTACAATCAGGCCGCCTCCGTTATTTGTGAGGTTTCCGCCGCCGACAATGTTGATGATGCCATCGCCGGGTACGGTTGTATCATTATTGATGGTGCCGTTATTTGATAAATCACCGCCATCAATATTAATAGTCCCGTCGTTATTGATTGTTCCGTTGTTGACAAGGTCGCCTTCTACATTCAGTTCTGAGCCATTTGGCAGATTAATAATGACACCATCGCCAACGGTTATGCTTCCGCCATTATTAACATTCAGTGATGGTGATACCGTAACATTCGCATCACCGGCACCGGGATTTGCGTTAACAATACTTAAATTGCCATCAATGCCATCATTGCTCACAATATTAAAATCTTTATTGGGATCCAGCGTAAGTGTTAGATTGCCGCTTTCATCCTCACGCAATGTCCACCCATCGCCGTCAGCAGGCGCAGTAATCTCATCTAAGTTGATCGTACTGGAATACAGCACTTCAAATGTCGCCGTAACCGTTGGATTGATGGACAAGACCAAGGTATAAATACCCACAGTTAGCGCCGCCGATGGGGTAATGGTAAATGTGGTGCTGTCCGTAAAACCGGCATCATTTAATGTGATTTTATCGGAGCCAAGTGTTTTACCCGTTGGTGCCATATGCGCCAACATATTTGTATAAACGATACTGCTGTCTGTCAATGCCGTATTCACACCACTTAGCGTGCGCGTCAATGAAACCAAGTTTGGACTCAGCGGGTTCAGCGCGGTGACCAGCCCAGTGTACACACCGGAGGTGTTCGTCACGGTGACGGTTTGTGACGGCGGGATGCTCGTATCCTTATCCACCACACTTGGAAAAGTAATGGTCATATTTCCGGATGAATCCGTCAAGACGGTCACATTCGGCTCCGGTACAGGAACCGTAACCGTCATACTCAGTGCCGGTGCACCCGGCCCTGTGATTTGCCCCGTGCCAACCATTGTACCGGTGGCATTATTGTTGATGACCACGCCGGAACCTGATGTTGCCATTAGCCCGGTGGTGCTGCCATCCCCTAAAATAGCCACGGCACCGGAGTTGTTAAAAAATCCGCCGCTGATGTTGATAACACCCATACTGTTAAGTGAAGCATTCATGCCCACATTTATTGATCCGGTATTGTTTATAACCGCACCCGAATTGTTGGCGAGTGTTCCATTGATTGTTGCAACCCCGGACGCATTGACATACATCGTTCCGTTATTTGTAAATGTATAGCCTGATGCAACCGACAACGGCCGGTTTATATAAAAACTTCCGTCATTGGTGATGCTTCCGCTGTTTTGATTTAAACTGCCAATCGTTCCGTCATTCAGACCGTTATAAAACACACCCGCATTGGTCAAGGTGCTTCCGATCATCATTGAAATGTTGCCGGCATTTTCAAAGGTCGCGCCGGATTTATTTTCTATGGAACCTGTATTTTGTATCGGTTTTTCAGTGTACATAAAACCGGCATTAGAAATGACACCTGAATTTACCATTTGAATAGCGGTGCCATATAAACTTAAAAAACTACCGGATGGCACGGAGATGGTTCCACTGTTGGAAAAACTTCCGCTGGTAATGTTAAAGTTTAATGGATTTGGCGTTGTTGATGATGAGCCGCCGGTATTTATGATTTGTGCGTTTGAAGCATTGGTCACAGAACTGCCGCCGCCCGAACTTACGATGGCACCGGTGTTGTTGATGGTGCTGTTGTTTGTGATTGCACCCTGTGTGCCTATATTTTGCAGTGTACCGTTATTATTAATCGTCGCATCATTTATAATACTGCTTGGACCACTGATGTTGTTTTGAAGCGTTCCATTATTTGTTATGGTTCCGGCGTTCGCAATTTTTGCACCCGCTTCATTTGACAATGTCTTGCCGGAAGCATTATTTATGGTGCCGCTGTTATTAATAGCAGCTGTTGTGCCTGTATTTTGTATGTTGCCATTGTTATTAAATACAAAGCCTGAGGTTATGCTGATTGTGCCTTTGTTTGTAAACGTGCCCGTATTGTTTATGGATGCATTTTGCATCCCCATTGCAGTATTTAAAATACCGCCGGATGCAATAGAAACAATGCCGGAATTCGTAAAAGACCCGGATACAGTATATGTTTCACCATTTGCAATACTGATGTTTTCAGAGGACAACAGGTTCCCGACAATATAGCCGTTTGTACCATCAAAAAATATCATGGTTCCGGTCGTCGACGGAGTTAATGGATTGTTAATGCCCGATAAAACAATCGTGGGGAACGCTGTTTGTTGAGATGTGGTGGGTGCACTTGAAGATAAGGACATATTATTGTTTGTATAATACAAACCTTTTCCATTTGCGGAGGCGGCATTAAGTGTACCGCCGCCGCTAAAATAAAGCCCGCTGCCTGCAATATTTATGGCATTTGCATTGGTGGATGTAATGGTATTGGTACCGGACAAATTCAGGGTGAATGCTCCTGTTTTTAATATATTAAGCGGAACATTGGCAGTGCTGTTGTTTGTTACATTCACTGAATTTAAAGACAATGTCATCACGGATGAATACGAAAATGTTCTCGCCGGTGAAGGCTCCGCTAATAATGCATCACGATAAGATGCTGAATTTGCATCGTTCTCATCAACAACAATAATTTGCAAACCATCAAGCGCGTTTCCGATCAGTGTAAATGTTCCGCTGACGGGAACGCCGGTGATGTATAAAATATTGCCGCTTGCATCGTAGTAATAATACACACTGCCCGTATCTGTCGTTGATGCATTCAGTGATGATAAATCAACAACAATATTATTCAAATCACCCGTCGGCGGTGCTGTTATTGTTACCATCGTTATGGCTGATGTGATGCTCATCGTAGGATCCAGACCGGATGTGATTACCGCATAAAACCCAAAATCTCCGACCGGTAAATCTTGAGGGATGGTTAATGTATTCGTCGTCGCACCGTGCGCATAATAATTGCCATCGACATTTCCCCCGGAATCTTTGAAAAAACTGTTCCCCACATTGGTTTCATTTATTGGCACACCACCAGAGACATCACCGGTGCCGGTATAATACCACTGAAATGTTAAATTGTTATCTATGGGCATTGATTCGGCATCAACAGTGATGGTATAACCAACCGGAATGCGTCCGCTAATAAAGGATAAATTGCCGGGGGGCTGTGTTGTAATCGTCAAGCCCGGTTCACGGATAAACGTAACCACATCGGATGTGACAGACGCAACATTACCGCTTGGGTCACTCACGATGACATAGAAATAATAGGTACCGACATCGGAGAACAACGACAAATCCAGTGCCGCGTCATTGGTACCCACCGGGGTATCACTCAAAGGATTTATTACCGACGGATCGGTTGTTTTATACCAGTTATAATTGACCGTATTGATTGTCACTGCGGAACCATCAAATAAAGAAGCCCTCGTTGTAACATTAATATTTCCTTCTGTGCTTCCTGATATCGTGACATCCTCCGGTTGTTGTATAATGGCGAGAGAAGGGATTACCAAAGAAAATGAGGAAATCGGGTCTGTGGTATTGCCCACACCAACCGAACCGGATGCATTATTTCCGACCATCCACAATGAACCATCCGCCTTAATAACACCGGTATTGTTCCATCCCGCAATGACATAAATATAGTCACCTGTTATTTGCCCGATGCCGATGGCATTGTTTGCCACCACCGGTGTCGTATCCAGACTCATTTGATTGTACTGATTTGTTCCCCATACATACAAAGAACCATCCATCGTTGACGCGGCCGTATGATAACGTCCACCGGAGACATATCTTACTTGAACACCGGGGAATAACTGTTGCGGCGTGTTTTTGTTGTTGGTGTCTATTGCAGAACCGGTATTCATGCCCAGCTGCGCTTGCGAATTTTCACCCCAACCCCACAATTGATTGTTGTCGTCGATGGCAAAGGCAGACATCGTGCCTGCGTTTATGTACCGAAATGTTTGACCGATTGCGATTTGCGCCGGTGTCTTTGTGTTAAAATCCGCATTATCGATGCCAAGTATATTCGTTGTATTTTGTGTTCCATTACCCAATTGTCCGGAAGCGTTCCATCCCCATGTCCATAAGGAGCCGTCCATTTTAAGGGCCGTTGTAAAATCACCGTACCACCCTGACTGCGTATAACCTCCGGCGGACACTTGCCACCATGTATTGTCAGAACCAATCCGCTGCGGCGTATTATAACTTGTATTGTTTCCGGTGCCGACACCGCCTTGATCATTTTGTCCCCATGACCAAAGTTCGCCGCCTTGACCACTTACAAAATTTTTAATCGCAGCGGTATGTTGTCCTCCGGCAGAGACAGTATGCCAATTGGTATCGGTTCCAACTTGAACCGGAGTAAGACGGTCTGTATTGCTTTCATCACCCAATTGTCCCCGGTAGTTTCTTCCCCACATCCAAAGTTCGCCTTTGTCATTGATTGCCGCTGAAAACTCTTGTCCGGCGGAAACCATTACCCAGTTGCTTGCCGTACCAATTTGTGTGGGTGAAGTAACATTGTTTTCATTGCCCAGTCCGAGCCGACCATATTGTCCTTTACCCCATGCCCAAAGCCGTCCGTCATTGGTAATCATCAGTGTATGAAAGTCACCAATGGACACATTTTTGACACCTGAATCCGACTGCCATATTTCTTGGGCGGGATCTGTTCCGGGGAGTGTAACGACCGTACCGTATTCATCGGCCTTCCCCGTGAATTGCGGCATCATTGCGACAATTAAACAAACCACCAACACGATCCTCATTGTTTGTACGGCCATGCGTTTTATTTTCTTCATGAAAAATACCCCCTTGTAATATTATAATTCAATAGAAATATGCCAAGATGAAAAACAAGCAATTCATATGAATTACTGTGTGAAATAATAAAGTTTGCAATTGTTTATGTAGTTTGCGCACAAGTATCGCTGTGCACAAATATTATAAGGTAAATATTACCAGTTGACAAGAGAACATCACAGCGTGCATATTAACAAATTGATTACAACATTTGTATCTTGGCCTCTTCCAGTGCGTTAAGCATTATCGGTTCAAGTGCCGGAAACAATTTATGCCAGCGTGCTTCAATAACCTTGGTACTTGGCTTGTTTTCCGGATGTTTCGCAACAAACAATGTACAACAATCATCATAAGGGCGTGCACTAATTTCGCGCGTCCCTATTTTTTCTGCAACGGTGAGAATATCATCTTTGTCCATCACCGAAAGGGGACGAATAATGGGTAATGTTGCCGATGAATTTACTGCGTGCATAGAATGCAACGTTTGGCTGGCAACCTGCCCAATAGAATCACCCATGATGATGCAGTGCGCTTTTTCTGTTTCACCATATTTAGATGCAATCCACATCATCGCGCGCTTTAAAAAGATTGTCAGTTTTTCTGGCGGCACATGATCTTTTAAAAACAGTTGTGTTTCCGTAAAAGGAATCGTCAGCAACTTGATGCCGCCGGTAAAACGCACAAGCTGATTGGCAATATCTTCAACTTTGACGGCCGTACGCTCACTCACAAATGGCGGAGAGTGAAAATACATCGGCATTATTTCTACACCGCGTCGCGCCGCAAGGTATGCGGCAACGGGAGAATCAAAACCGCCGGAGAGCAGCACGACACCTTTGCCGGAAGAACCATAAGGAAGCCCACCAAGCCCTGGCTTTGAATCCACATAAAAATAAACATCATTGCGAATTTCACACCATAATGTCACATCCGGATTTTTCATTTTTGCGTCACGCGTATCGCCGATATGGTTAAAATATTCCCAGATTTCTTCACCGATTGAAATAGAAATATCCTGAGATGTCATGGGGTATGTTTTTTCGCTGCGCTTCGTTTCAATTTTAAAGGTTTTCGCATGTTGACAAAATTCTTTAAAGTACGCCAAACCAATCGTGCGCAAATCCGCAATATCCCTCAAGGATGTTTTCACCGCAAAACAAAACTTCGCAATACCGAATATATTTTCGATTAATGGCATGCATTTTTCAATATCAAGATCGCCATCCTTATTTTCAATAAGAAAGCGTCCTTGCTCACGGACAACGTGAATGCGCCCCTCATGAATGGGCTTTAAATTGTGACGGATAGCATCAAGAATCTTATGTTCAAAAATAGCACGATTTTTTTTTCGAAGCGCAATTTCTCCATATTTTACCAAAAGCACTTTCTTTGTATTTTTCATATGTTTTCCTTTCAGGATAAGGCGATATTTTTATGAAAAACCCATTACGCGCCGCAGCATTGTGACGGTGGATTTAATCATTTCTTTTGCTTCATAGGCTTGATCCTCAGTATTTAGATGACTGAAACTAAACCGAACGGCAGACATGCTTGTATCATGATCAAATCCCATAACTTCAAGCAGCGATGCTGATTTTTTACGGCTTCGGCATGCCGCACCCATACTGATATAGATTCCTTTTTCCGACAAGGCATGCACCAATGTTTCACCGCGAACCGCATTAAAACTCATGTTTAAAATATAGGGAGAAACATTTTCAGTCTGTGTGTTTATCGTAACATTGGGAAGTTCTGCGGCAAGCGATGACAAAATTGTTTTCACCGCATAAACCCGCGCATGGTGCGCCTCTTGGTGCGTGTATAGTTTTTCCGCACAGTCAGCCATATGCGTAATACCCAATAAATTTTCAGTGCCGCTGCGCAAACCAAACTCCTGACCGCCGCCAAAGACAAGCGGTTCAATGCGCATTGATTCACGAACATACAAACCGCCAACACCCGGAATGGCGTGAATTTTATGTCCGGTAAAACTATAAAAATCAATCCCCGCTAAATCCATGGGCATTTTACAAAAAGCCTGTGCACCGTCAATGAGAATGATTGCATTCGGATTGTGCGATTTTATGTGTTGTGCTGCGGACTGTATATCCAAGATGTCTCCGGTTTCGTGATTGATATGCGAAAGACAATACAAAACCGTACCGGATGCCAAATGCCATTGTTGCTCGCCCACATGTACCGCTGCAAGACCAAGTGTTTTCATATGCATGATGGGTTCAAGAATCGACGGATGTTCAAACCCGGTGATGCAAACACTAAAATCTTTTCGGCGATGCACATTCGCAGAACCAAAAATGGCGAGGTTGTTCGCCTCTGTGGCACCTGAAGTAAAAATAATTTCTTTTGCCGGCTTTGAAATACCCATGACCGTGCCAATTTTTTTGCGGGCATCATGAAGCATACGTTCAGCATGAATACCAAGTCCATGCGGGGAAGACGGATTGTACATCGGCACAACATGAAGCGGAAAAGGTTCCGTCGTTGCTGCATTATCAAAATATATAAAAGCCATAAATGATTGAATAACTCCTTCATTGACGCAAATAAGCCGGTATAAATATATTAATAATCTATATGACTTTTATTTACATTCATCATGGTTCATTTTAATGAAGTTCCAGATCATATAAAATTTGTGTAATTGCAACCAACCCTGCAGTTTCAGTGCGCAAAATACGAGGCCCCAATGTTATGGGTATTGCAGACTTGGATTTTAAATAGTCTACTTCCTCTGATGCAAACCCACCTTCCGGACCAATAAAAACACCAATGTTTTTTATTAATGATAAATGGTTGGTCACACGATCCGGCACATCTCCGGACACAAACTCCGGACGCAGTGCGTTTCTTAAAGCCTCTTTTATCGTAACGGTATTTTCATTTTCATATGCGACCAACCATAAGTCCTGGTTTTTATCACTTGCGATGTCGTGCGGATTATTTGAATGCGAATGCATTGGCATTTCATGACGCACCATATCTTGAAGTTTTACCGGTGAGGACACAACCGGAATCACACCACGCATGCTTTGTTCTGCCGCAGATTGCGCGATTGCCGCATAACGGGCAGCTTTTTTGGCAGCAGCATGAATTTGCGCCGGCTCGCAACGCCTTGTTATTAATGGAACGATCTGAGCCACACCGGCTTCTGTACATTTTTGTATAATCGTTTCCATTTTATCAGCTTTTGGAACACCTTGATACAAGGTAATATGAACAGGCGGCTCTGTGGCGGATGCCGCTTCATCGACAATACGGCACATCACAAAAAAGTCAGAAATCGGCTTCTTTGTTTTTTTAATAGATTTCGTTTCACCAATATCCATAATCGTTGCGATATAATCCCTTGAACATCCATCACAAAAAACAATACGCTCACCAACACGCATGCGCAATACATTTTTTATATGGTGTGCTTTATCACCCGTAAGCTGAATAATATCAGTACCGGGCTTTTCGATAAAATACTTAGGCATCGTGTTTCAACCCAACCACACAATGCCAACCTTCCAGTTCAAACTGTTCAACAACATTAAAGCCGGCTTTTTGATAAGCATGAAGCACTTCATCCAAACGTTCCGTAATGATGCCGGATGAAACAAATAAACCATTGTTTGTCAAAAGAGACTTGGCTTTGTGCGTTAACGGAATAATCACATCCGCAACAATATTCGCAACAACAATATCATACAGTTTATTCCGTGGAAACTGAGCATGCGCGGCTGCTTTCATTTCATCCAACAACGCATCATCTTCCAATAAGTTTCCTGATTTAATGAATAACTGTTCCAGAGAAATATTATTCAAAACCGCATTCTTTTTTGTCGCAGACATAGCACCCGCAGGATCAATATCTGTTGCATACACATAACCGGCACCCAACAGCAATGAGATCACCGACAAGATACCGCTTCCGCAACCAATATCCGCGACCTTATCCCCCGGATTAAGTTGTTGTTGCAGTGCTTGAATACACAGTTGCGTCGTTTGATGTTGTCCGGTACCAAAAGCAGAACCGGGATCAATTTTAAAAATAATTTCTTCATTTTTATACGTAATGGGCAGTGGATTACCGCAACATTCGATTTCATCATTTTGAAACAGTGAAGGCTTTTTTTGTTTTGGCTTATATTCAATCCATTCCGGCACCACGGTAACACGTCCGATGTGCAGCGGTTTGAAGTGCTTTTTCCACTCATCAATCCAAGCGGCATCATCGGCATCTTCCACGGACATATCCAAAGACCCGATCATGTCTTCCGGAAACTCCGGTTTTATTTCATCCAGTCGCGTACGAATGTCCGCAAGCATCGCAACAACAACCGCAGAGAGTGCCACACCATCGTCGGTTTGCATCAACGCATCGTCTTTATCTAAATAAAACACCACCCGCGCATGCGCATCTGCATGTGCATCTTCAATGAGCGACTCATCAATATAATCCCATGTCCGTTCAATGCCACCCAGATAACGCATCTTATCCGCAGGATCAATAACCTCTACGTTTTTCACACCGGCATCCATGAGAATCGCAGTGCATAGTTCCGCACCAAATGTAGTCGTTTCAATGGTTATTTTTGTATATTCCACAATCATTACCTCCCTGTTCTTTATGTAGTCTTGTTTTAATTTATTAAATCATACGACAAACAATGTTGTGCACTTTTTGATTTGCTTTCATGACAAAACACACTGCTTTATTATTCAAACGAAGCACATATATTTTGACGCACTCATTAATATTATACATTTAATTCATCGTTACATAAAACGTTTTCAAATTTTATCATTCTTAATATTACATTTTACAAACACGATTTTTGTTTTTGCAATTTTTAGAATTATGTTTTCATAAAACGACTTTATGTTTTGTAATCCTAAATATTGCAAACGCTTTTATGGATTGCTTATTTCAAATTATACCACCATAACTACCACGCACACAATGTTTATGGTATGATTAGCTAACCACCGAATGCGCATATGTGATGCCAGCACATCATGAAATATGCCTTCGGTTCTATTTGAAGTTTTGTTTTAAAGGTTGATGACATGATTAAAAGTTTAAATCTTTCATTCACATATCCATTACATGAGGATGTGCATGACCTGAAAGATACAGATACTATAAAAACAAAGAGTTCACAGACACCACTCGCATCCAATTTCTCAACCGGTGCGACACCGATTGAAGATCAACCGCGTACACTTGATGACATTACCATTAATATTTGCGGCGGCGAATTTGTTGCCATTTGTGGCCACAACGGATCCGGCAAATCAACACTTGCACGTCATTTTAACGCACTTCTTATGCCAACATCGGGCACATTGTGGATTAATGGATTGGATTCAAAAGATTTAAATAATCTTTGGGACATACGCCAATCCACCGGCATGGTCTTTCAAAACCCGGACAATCAAATCATTGCAACGGTTGTTGAAGAAGATGTGGCTTTTGGTCCTGAAAACCTTGGTGTTGATCCGGCAGAAATCCGTGCACGCGTGGATGAGATGCTTGATGCTGTAAGCATGCGTGATTATGCAAAATCAGCGCCATACCATTTGTCCGGCGGACAGAAGCAACGCGTGGCGATCGCCGGGGTCTTGGCGATGAAACCGAGTTGCATTGTCCTTGACGAGCCCACCGCAATGCTTGACCCCAGTGGCCGGCGCGAAGTCATGAAGACCATCAAGCGGCTCAACCGTGAACAAGAGATCACCATTATTCTCATTACACATTATATGGAAGAAGCGGCACAAGCAGACCGCATTATTGTGATGGAAAAAGGCCGCGTTGTGATGGACGATCACCCCAAGGCAGTCTTTTCACACGAACGTGAAATGGAGCGGCTAAAGCTGGGGGTGCCGGCAGTAACATCACTTGCGCATGCACTCAGACATGATGGCATTTTGATTGCAGATGATATTATTAATGTAGAAGAATTTTTAAAAGACCCTGCATATATTAAACTGCTCAATCATTTGAAGCCGAGCGGAACAAATGTCATGCCGACGCTTTCTGAGAAAAACGAAGATCATTCACCGGCAACCAATCCCATTATTGAACTAAAAAATCTGACGCATATTTACGGCGAAGATTCGGTTTTTGAAAAAAAAGCGGTTGACGATGTAAACCTAAACATTTATCCCGGTGAAATTATTGCCATTATTGGGCATACGGGCTCCGGGAAGTCTACACTTATTCAGCACTTAAATGCTCTTTTAAAACCCACACATGGTACGGTGTTCATTGACGGCGAGAATATTTTTGAAAACAAAAAACATTTGAAAGAAACCCGCCGCAAAGTCGGACTGGTGTTCCAATATCCGGAGCATCAGCTTTTTGAAGAAACCGTTTATAAAGATGTCGCATTCGGACCGGAAAGAATGGGTCTGTCTAAAGAAGCAGTGGATCAGGCCGTGCGCGATGCATTGGCACTGGTGGGCATTTCGGAAGAAAACTTTGAAAAGTCTCCTTTTGAACTGTCCGGAGGACAAAAACGCCGCGTCGCCATTGCCGGTGTGTTGGCAATGAAACCACAAATATTAATACTTGATGAACCGGCTGCCGGACTTGACCCCAGCGGTAGGGAGAAAATTTTATCACAAATCAAGCAGATGCATGACCGCATGGGATTAACCGTCATTTTAGTTTCACACAGCATGGATGATGCCGCACAACTCGCATCGCGCATTTTGGTAATGAATGAAGGAAGGATTGCTCTTGACGGCATACCTGAAGAAATTTTTATTCAGACCGAATATTTAAAATCCATTGGGCTTGATGTGCCGCAACTGTCCTACTTGATGTCATTTATAAACAAAGAAGCGAATGTGCCCAAAACCGTATTCACCGTGGAGAAAGCGGCTGAAGTCATCATGCAAATCCGCGAAGGAAAAATCGAGCGACAACCAAGCGGGGAAGCGGATGTCGGCGATTTATCGCCGACGCAGCGTAGTGGAGAAACCGGGTCATGGGAATCTTCAAAAAACCTGCCCGATGAAAACGCATATGAGTGTTCTTTTCCCCCGCACGGCCTGACGGGCGGGGAAGCGGACGAACCGCGCAACGAAGCGGATGTCGGCGATTTATCGCCGACGCAGCACAGTGGAGAAACCGAGTCATGGGAATCTTCAAAAAACCTGCCCGATGAAAACGCACATGAGTGTTCTTTTCCCCCGCACGGCCTGACGGGCGGGGAAGCGGACGAACCGCGCAACGAAGCGGATGTCGGCGATTTATCGCCGACGCAGCGTAGTGGAGAGGATGAGTCCGCATGAGTCGCATCACCATCGGTCAATATTATCCCACCGATTCTATCATTCATCGTATTGACCCACGGATTAAACTTGTTGGTGTCTTTATGTACATTTCAGCGCTGCTGTTCGTCAACTCTTTTGTTGGTTACGGCATTTCTTTTGTTTTTCTTTGTCTCTTGGTTTCACTGTCTAAAGTGCCGCCCAAATTGTTATTGCGCGGTTTGCGCTCTATTTTAATCATGCTCATTATTGCCGCCGGGATTAATTTATTCCTGACCCCCGGTGAACATATTTTATTTCAACTGGGATTCATCCGCATTACATTAGAAGGAGTACGCATGGCGTCACAAATGGCAATGCGCCTGGCACTGCTCATCACGGGATCTTCCATTCTTACATTAACCACCTCACCGATTCAATTAACAGATGCAATTGAATCCTTGCTTCTGCCGCTAAAAGCAGTCCGTGTACCCGTGCACGACATTGCAATGATGATGACCATTGCGCTGCGGTTTATTCCAACACTTGCGGATGAAATGGATAAAATTATGAAAGCACAAAAGGCACGCGGCGCAGACTTTGACACAGGGAATTTAATTCAAAAGGCACAAAGTCTCATTCCAATTTTGGTACCCCTCTTTGTTTCTGCGTTTAAACGCGCGGACGAACTGGCAACCGCAATGGAAGCACGCTGTTATCGCGGCGACATGAACCGCACCAAAATGAAAGTCATGAAAATAACCCCAAAGGATTTTATCTCCTTTGGGGCCATGATCTTGTTTTTCGTGGTCATTTTATTTTTGCGATATGGATTTTTTGAATTTATCTAAATTAAAAAATATTCTACCGGAACATTAAAGAAATATGCCAGTTTTCTTAATGTCTTCCGGTCCGGAATCACAATGCCGTTTTCATAATCAGCAAGCTCATCTTTGCTGACACCGATGAACGCCATAATGCCGGAAACAGAATACCCTTTTTCATACCGAAGATACCGCAATCGTTCTGCTATTTTCATCCATGAGACCTCCTTCCATTCGTATTTTTTACCCGCATTGTCTCGACTTTTTTAAATGATGAAACATGTTGTTTTCACCGATGTTTTAGATTATAACACATTTTCGAACAAAAAGGAACGTATGTTCGCTCTTCAAGTTGAAATTTCCCCTTTTGCATTTTTCATTGAGCGTGTTACAATGAACCGAAAAACATTTTGCATGAGATATTCCATACATGTCCGAAAACCCGTAAAATTTATTCTAAGGGATAACCATGGTTAAAGAAATTGAATATGCGTCAAAAACAAAAAAGCAACATATGAAAAAACTGGGACAGTTTTTCACACATTATACCGTCGCCGACTTTATGGCACGCTGGGCATCCGAACACGCACAGTCAGTGCTCGACCCTGCACTCGGCAATAGTGTGTTTTTTAAATATGTCCGCAAGTATAATAACGATTGTAATTTGACAGGTTTTGAAATTGACGAACATATCTTAGATTTTTTTGGAAACCCATACAATGCACACATCATCCCTGCTGACTACTTAAAAGAAGCTTGGCATTTAAAATATGATGCCATTGTTTGCAACCCACCGTACAATCGCTTTCAATCCATACACAACCGCGATGAAATTATTGGCATTATTGAAAAAGAAACCGGCATGCGATACAGCACATACACCAATCAATATATTTTATTCCTCATCAAAAGCATTTTTCAAATGAGCAACAACGGCAAGCTGGCATACATCATCCCGACTGAATTTTTAAATTCAAAGTATGGCATCCCATTAAAAAAACTCATGCTGGAACAAAAACTCATCAACACCATCATCAATTTTGAAAACGATACAGAATTATATGCCAATGCGATCACGACCAACTGCGTGTTGCTCTTGGATAACAGTGAAAAATCATGCATCAATTTTATCAACCTTGCGTCTATTCACGCGTTGTCTGATTTACCCTGTGACATGAGCACAAAAAACAAAGTAAGCATACCCTACGAAAACATATCCCCCACCGAAAAATGGCGACAATATTTACAGCACGAAAAAATACTGCACGCAAACAGCATTGCGACAAAAACCGTCGCAGATTTTTGTAAAGTGACGCGCGGGATTGCCACCGGTGCCAATGATTTCTTTTGTCTTCGTCCAAGCGATTTGAAAAAACACAAAATCCAAAAAAAACACATCCGCCGATGTATTTGCAAATCAGGCGATGTGCTGCACAATGTATTCACAACCGATGTGTTTGATGCATTGGTTTCACAAAATAAAAAAGTGTTTTTATTGGATGCGGACGCTGAGGCACAAAACGACATTGACGAATATATTCAGCATGGTATAAAAATGGGTACCGATAAAAAATACCTCCCGTCACACAGAACCCCTTGGTATGCTATGGAACAAAAACCCGCCGCACCCATTTGGATGTCGTCTGCATGCAGAAACCGGATAAAATTTGTGCGCAACCTCGCAGGCGTGAAAGCACTCACAACATTTCATTCAATTTTTATGAAAGACGAACACAAGGACCTCACCGACATCATTTTTTGTTATTTCCTCACACCCACGGCACAAACACTCATCATGGACAACCGCAAACAACTGGGTAATGGTTTAATAAAGTTTCAACCCGGCGACATCAGCACATCAAAAATGCTTGATTTAACCGTCCTTTCAGAAAAGGAAAAAAAGGAAATCCACAAACATTACGAAAGATATTGTGTTGATTTTGATTTTCAGCATGTATTACACATTGACGCATTTTTTATAAAAAAGTACAAAATCACACAATAAACCGCATTGTTGTTATTTTCATTTCTTTCTACGAGCAACTTCATTGACCTTTACATACTGTCCTCATCTTCAGGGGTATTCTTCGCATTGTATTTTAAGCGCATTGATATTTTGATGGTTTTAAAATGCCACTACTGCTGATATTTACATATTCGTCCGAAAGCCATACCGCCCGACAAACAGGGCATTTTTAATTTTTTTAATTTGCCGCAAAATATTTTTGCAATTTGCGCTTGACATGGTGAATATGCGTGAGTATATTGTGCATATCCGTTATACACACTTAATCACATATACCACATCCAACCCCAAGCGATATGCCGTTGTGATAAACAGATGCCGGAGTTTAAAATCCGAACCGTTTTCAAACGGAAAAAACAGCCATACAAAAACAATATTCATCTTATAACTGCATCAATTTCTGATGAAGGAGGAATCAATCCCATGGATCTCATCATTTCAAGCAACAATGCAAAACCTATTTACGATCAAATCACGACACAGATCAAAGCCATGATTATGAATGGCAAACTAAAACCGGGAGATGCCATCCCCAGCATGCGCGCATTGGCAAAATCCATCCATGTGTCAGTCATCACCGTCAAAACGGCGTATGAAAATCTTCAGCGAGACGGATTCATTGAAACCACCATCGGACGCGGCAGTTTCGTTTCGGCACAAAACAATGATTTCTTGCGTGAAGAACAACAACGTCTTGTTGAAGAACACCTTCAAAAAGCAGCAGATATCGCACGCACATACAGCATCCCACCGAAAACACTACACGAACTACTCGATTTATTTTACGAAGGAGATTAACCGTCATGAACACCCTCGAAATCACCAATTTAAACAAAACATACAAATGTTCTGACTTTAAGTTGAAAAACATCAGCTTTTCGGTTCCGCAGGGATCCATTATGGGTTTTGTCGGTGAAAATGGTGCCGGCAAATCCACGACCATTGGCTGCATCTTAAACACACTTCTTAGAGAAAGCGGATCTGTCAAAGTATTTGGCGAAGAAATGACCGATGCATCTTTCCATTTAAGAGATGAAATCGGTGTGGTGTATGACACATCCCCCTTTCCGGAAAAATTAACACCGAAACAAATCGCCCGCGCCATGAAATTTATCTTTACCAAGTGGGATGACCGATTGTTTAATGAACAGTTGAAAAAATTCAAACTTGATAAAAATGCAAAAATTAAAACATTTTCGCGTGGCATGACCATGAAGCGTCAAATCGCCTGCGCACTTGCTCATCACCCAAAGCTGCTTGTACTGGATGAGGCAACATCGGGACTCGACCCCATTGTACGAGACGACATCCTCGATGTATTCCTTGAGTTCGTACAAGATGAAGCGCATTCAATTCTACTTTCTTCACACATCACATCCGATTTGGAAAAAGTGGCGGATTACATCACATTCATCCATAACGGCGAAATCATTTTCACGGAATCAAAAGACGAACTGACATACAACTACGCACTCATGCGTTGCAAACACCAACAATTTTCGCAAATAGAAAAGGAAGACATCCTCGCATACCGCAAACATGATTATCAAGTTGATGTACTGGTGAAAAACAAACAGGCCTGCGAAAAAAAATACCGCGACATCATCATTGACAATGTAAACATCGAAGACATTATGCTCATGCTGGTCAAAGGAGAAAAATAACAATGAACACCACGATAAAGACACACAAAAGACATCCGATTTTTGGACTGCTTATGTTTTTGTTCCACAATGCGAAATATCAAGTTTTAACCGTATATATTTTTGCACTGGCCATTGGCGCGGTTACGATGATGGCAGGCATGGAGGGATGGATTATTTCTGCCGTGTTCGCATTTACCATGATGCCACTGATGTATGTATTCATGAATCTTGTGTCCAAAGACGGCAAGCTCGAGCGATACCAGATTGCCATGCCGATAACCCGCGGCGAATGGGTCGCATTTCAATTTATGGCAATCATCATCCTTGCCATTGTCGGAAAAATCTTGCTGCTGATTTATTTAATCGCAATCAATCACATCCGACCGGATATTTTTCAAATATCCACCGGGTCATTGTTATTGACGCAAATACATGATTTTGGAAACACCTATGTTTTTGCTGCACTCACGTTCATCCTTGCTTGCACAAAGTTTGGAAAACAACATGATGGCATTATTCTTTTCGCCAGCATGATGGTTGCCGCGGTGCTTTCCGCATTATTATCAAACCTCGCGCACAATGCGGGATTCGCTTCCTATATAATTTCCATCACTGTTTTTACTGCATCGGTTCTGCTCTTTGTTGTTGCGTACTTTATAACCCGCGCGGTTGAACGCAAAGCAGATTTTTAAAACAAAATGGAGCGATTATGAAATAGGATAACCCCGCATGATTTTTAATAAAAAATTAAGATTTAATTAATGATGAATTAAGATTTTTCCGCTATACTCAGCACATCAACAACCGGCATCACAAGCCGACAAAATATTATAGAACCCGGCATTTGCCAAAGAAGGAGATATTTCACAATGAAGCAATTACTTGAAAAAATGACAACCCTGTTATTGGTCGCCATCATGACCATCACCCCGCTGACCGTCCTGGCGGCAGAGGAGCCGCCTGAATCCACCGAATTTGCGATGACTATTAACATGGCGATGGAAGCCATTCCCGCTGCGATGGACGCACTTGAAATCTCAGGCATTATCATTGCCTTTGTAGACAGTCAAACCGGATTCACATGGACACAGGGTTTCGGTTATGCGGACAGCATCACCGGCAACCGCGTCGATGAACATACGCTCTTCCAAGTAGGATCCACTTCTAAAATTTTTACCGCATTGGCGGTCATGGAACTTGTTGATCGCGGACTGGTTGATTTAGACACAGCATTTGTTTATTATGTTCCCGAATTTACCATGCAACCCGGCATCAGCGAAGCCAATTCTGATGATGTCACCATTCGCATGCTGCTTTCAAACACTTCCGGTGTGCACCGTGATTTCTTTTATGCCATGTTGTCTTATGGCAAAGTCCAATCACCGCGTAATATTGATGGCATGTTAGACTGGCTTTCAGCACGTGATATGCAATTCGTTCCCGGCACTTCTTTTCAATATGCGAACAACAACTGGGCACTCTTAAACATCTTGGTTGCACGCGTCATCGGCGCGGACGATTATTTTCACAGCTTTGTGAACTTCACCAACGATTATGTTTTTACACCACTTGGCATGAATGATTCATCTTTTATGTTTCCGCAAGATCACAACAATGTGGCGATGCCTTATTTAAGTGCATCAGAACAAGATGCACGTTATGTTATCAACATCATTGGGCCGGGCGCCATGCTCTCAAGTGCTTATGAAATGGCTATTTTCATGCATCAATTCTTTTCCAATGACTTGCTCGCACAGATGATTCCGGCACAAACAACCCATGTTTTACCGGAGACATCCGCCATACAGTACGGACTCGGCATCCTTCATATGGAAGCGATGGGTTTTGAAATGGTCGGACATGGCGGCAATATGGAACATTTCCACACCGAGTTTATTATGCATCAAGAAACAGGTTTGGGCATCTTTATCTCAACAAACACGGTTACCGGGTTAGAATTTGTACATGGTTTTGCTGTTGACATGGTTTTGCTGTTGACATGCTTATTACTGCCGTTTATGAAAAAACAGGCGTTCTTCCCATTAATCTTCCCGTCTTAGAAGAATCACCTGCGGACACGATAACCACCGATGAAATTTCAGCCATCGCATTGACCCCGGAAGCGTTTGCGGCATTCGCTGAATTTGCCGGATTTTATGATTTTGGCGATGGAAGCACATGGGAACTGGTCATCACAGAAACACTGATGGCATGGATTGGCGACGGTCAACTCGTGGTAGAACTCACCCCAATGTCTGACGGCAGCTTTATGACGATGTTTGGTCCGTACACATTTACAATGTATGGCGAAGAGGCCGTATCAACGCTGAACACCCCGATGGGTCCAATGATTGGCATCCGCATTGAAACAACCGACATCGAAATGTCTGTTGTTCAAGACTTTAGTGCATGGATCGGCATCTATCATTTTGTGCCTGCGTTTGAAAACGACTTCCCCTTTGCACTGTACTTCCAATTGGAACTTGTTGCTGGCGGCATGCCCTATGTCACCATCAGACAACGTCCGTTCGCCGGTTCTGCACCACTTCTCTACTTTAACAATCGCTGGATCATCGGTGTCCATCATGCGGATGTATTTACTGATGATGACGGAAATAAATTTCTCAGTCTTGATGGCGCAGTGTATCAGTTAATTATAGAAACAGCACCGCCGCAAACAGGTTTCACACCACCACCATGGCCTACTAATAATTAATTATTTAAATTAAAAATTATCAAAATATTACACCGGGTGATGGTATCATTAGAATATCATCACCTTTCTAACAATAAGCAGCATTTTTACACAAAATATTTTTTCAACTGTAAAACTAAAACACAAACAACACCAACTTTTTATATCAGCAAATCGTACTTTGTGTTATGGGTGCATGCCACTTACGCGCATCCACCAAATACTGGTAAGATAGACAAATTATTATAAATAAAATCTTTTAACGATTCGGGGAACATGATGATCACCATGAACAATCGCACCAACGCTCAATATGCAGCACAATTTAATAATTTAACCCAAGAAGTTTTTGGCATCAGCATTGCCGGCGATGAATGGCTGGACAATTATGAAAGTTATTCCATCATCGAAAACGATGTGATGCTCGCCAATGTTTGTATTTTTAAGCATGACATGATCATTCAAAGCAATAAAGTACGCGCACACCAATTTGGTGCGGTGGCGACACGCAAGTCGGCACGCGGGAAGGGATATGCGCGTCAATTGATGGAGCATGTTCTTAGTCAATATCCGACAACACCGGCATTTTTGCATGCCAATGAAAATGTTACGGAATTTTATCCGTTGTTTGGATTTAAAAAAGCAACAACATACCGCGCAGTGCTGGATGTCAATTTAAACAATGCGCATTTAGAAAAAATACACATCGACATGGAAAGCGAACGGCTTGAAGAGATGTTGTCCGGCGTGCGCATGCATTCATGCATGGTTGACGATACAAATACAGCGGACATCAACATGTTTAATTTATATGGTTATGCCAAACATCTTTACCTCTTGCCGCAATGTGATGCCATCGTGGTGGCAAAACAACATCAAGATACTTTGTTTTTGGCGGATGTGATTACGGCAAAGCCGTGCACCATTTCGGAACTCCTCAAAGCACTGCCCTTTTGTGCAAAACACATTGAGTTTGGATTTTGTCCTGATTGGCTGGACATAACGCCCCATTGGATTAAAGATGAGGATGCTTTAACATATATTAAAGGAACATGGAACTTGCCGAAATATTTTAGATTTCCCTGTTTGTCAGAGACTTAAAAATTTAAAGGAATTGTACACATCATGAAAACAAGAAAACTCACCTTCTTACACATCGGTATTTATCTTATTGTCTTTTTTACATTTTGGTCTGTGCGTGAACTGATTTTGAGACCGGAACTCTTTAATTTTTTTACCCCGATGGGATCTGAACTCATC
>Ga0209755_10001745_pt1 | contig 32480 bp, 28 predicted proteins | sample TergutCo191P1_FD_187301 | JGI IMG/M metagenome (GOLD analysis project Ga0209755, IMG submission 187301) | Cornitermes sp. P1 segment gut microbial communities from Petit-Saut dam, French Guiana - Co191P1 (SPAdes) (version 2) | ecosystem: Host-associated > Arthropoda: Insects > Digestive system... | reverse complement strand
CATGTACAGATACCTCTCAATACACGTGAGTCTTCTGTAACTAAAAATTGTAACATACATTGAAAGTGCATAAAACAGGAGAAGTGTACCATATTCACCCAAACGCAAGATGACTCTAATCTAAGACAACCCCCTAAATAAAACCTGCCAGCCAAGGTAAAATGTATTTATCCAAATCAAAGACAACCCCCCAAAAATAAAACATCTGCTAAGAAAAAATCTTTTACTGTTATTTTCATACACTTAATAAACAAAGCACATCAGATTCCCTGTACTTTTACCAATCAACATCACTCTCCATTTTCACAATGTGCCTTCGTCTTCCGACACACTCACTCACATTCCCATCCTCCATTCCACAATGTATCAACATCACTCTCAACCACTGCATTGGATATACAGCACTTCATAAAACCCTTCACAGTCACTTCTGGTGAAATACGCTCCCATGCCATTATGATCAACATTGACTAAGTAATACCTTTATATTTCTTGGTTTATAAACTTACTTGAACACATGAGGATTCACAATTTTTTTTCCACAAGTGGTGTTAAGTATTTTAAATACAAATGTTCTGTATTTCTGTGTTGTTTCTATGATCTGATCAGTCTGAGTTCATGACCCTTTCTATGGTTTTTAATTTGTGGATTGCTCCAGGTTTTATTTTTGAGTCTGTACTTAATTTTTAAATTATCAATAACCATTTTCCTTTTACTACCCTTGGACTAGATCTGTTCCTAGGTGCACATCTCAGCAAGTTATGTTCATATGGTGCCCAGTGACTAAGACTAACTCAATCTACGGAGTCTAACAGGTTAAGTGTTTCTTTGCCTGAAAACTGAAACAGAGCTGGCTTCTGAAAGGTTGTGCTTCTTTAAAAAACTAGACGATGGACAAAGTCCCAAAAAAGAAGACTGTCAGTTGCCTTCAGTCATGCTCTGTTTTCTCTTTTATTTACACATGACAATGTGGTGATGCACACCTTGGTTTGGCTGCACAGGATCTGGTTAAGAGTGATCTGGTTTGGCACTTCATACACAAATTTAAGATGACCTCCAATATTTAAGCACCATATTTAAGGAAAACCCTCATCTTGCATTCGAGAAAATATGGTAATACTGTATAATACAGCAGTGGCCACAACATGGCTTACATGTCAAGGGTGTGGCTCATGCATGTTGCTTGTAAAAATAATATTCAGTTTACATGCACACAAAGCCCACTGTGAATGGTGTTTTAAAAGATTTCTAACAAAAGAAAACTCGTAACTATCTGAAATTTATGTATTGTAACTGGATGAACAGGAATAAGAAAAGATCAAATAAGGGAAAAATATATTCCTTTATCAATGTGTGGCTCTTGTGTGCATTGTCTCCAACAGCATTACTCCTTAAGCTCATGAAGCTGGCCACCCCTGGTAAAATAATAGATGCTGCAATAACAATGCACAAAATATCAGCATTTCAAGATTAAATTTAGCATAAATATAATCACTTTTCATACATATTAAGATACAAGAGCTGTAAATAATTACTCAGAGCACAAAATAATGTATGAAAGTGTCAGAGTCATACGAAAATTCAAAACGAATAAACCAAAACAATGGGCTAGACCTTGCATGCAGCTGAATGGATGAATTACGTGGTAGATGAGTCATCAACATTAAACAATTCTGATGGTGAAGTCTCGAGTCTTGTGGAATGCTATGCTGTGTGTTTGGGCAAGTAGATCCTTTGAAACATTGGACACTACAAGCACATTTCAGAAACAATATCACACTTTGATGCCAAGAACTTTATTCTGACCTGAATATATATACATATGGCAGAACACCCCCCCACCATAATTACCACTGATATTTAAGCATTTGGCTCACCATGACAACAAGGTTTGTAAGCCAGCATAGAGAAATTGGAGTCAGATGTCTCTAGCAAGGAGGTGACACCTTGCTTCATACTAGCATCTGTTTACTTCTCTGGCAATTGAAGGTCATCAGAAATTGACTCACTTTGATTCTGCATTTTTGATATCCAGGACCTTCCTACCTTGTGCACAAATTCTTGTAATTTACTTTTATTTTTGTATTTAGTGTCCTGTACACAAAAAATACATCAACAAGTGCACAGTTTAGCAGATGCAATACCACCTTTTCCCACCATTTTACACTTTTCTTCAGAAATGAGTAATAACTGAGGTACTGATCTCCCCTGTCAATGCCCTTCATGAATTTATTGCACTGGACAACAGCATAAGCCTTCTTTATTTCTATGTTCGTTTTCTTTTCTTTCATCCCTGTGTTTACAATTGTTGTGTCATGGATTGTACCCATCTTTTTCACGAGTCTTTTGTCTTTTCACACTTGCACCATTATGTCACCTTTCCTCCGGAATGCTGACTGCTCTTTATTCAAGCGTTTGCCTTCCCCTTCTAGGTCACATGGAATGTTCCTGTTAGCCCTCATAATGCCGCAGACTCTCACGTTTCTGTCTAGCAATGCTTGACACTGTTACAAAACATGTCCTGATACATGTGATGATTTTGGCCTAAGTGTCTGTCTAAAAGTGATAACACTGTGTCCTCCAACTTCTTTCCCTCAGCTGAGTACATCTCCATGTTGCAGATATAACCCAATACTGCCTCACACCCCATTCTCACCAGCACAACATATTTGGTTATTTTACCTGAATTGTATGTCCTAATTTTCAGGCAATCTCACCATGGGATCATGGCTTTATCAAGTGAGAGGTCTCACAAAATATTGTCCTCTTTCAGAACACTCCTATGCAAAGCCATGATTGCAACCAAAGGAAGTTAGGAAAGAAAACAGGGGGTATCTGAATCAGTGGTCTCTTTGTTGCAGTCTAATGGTTCTAAAAATAGTGGGTCAGGACTGGTCTGTTTGTAACCTGAGACCCAAACATGCTGCATCAAACTGTCAATAACCTTAAGCGATAAGTGGGCCAGACCAGCTGACAAATGCACGTGCAGGACGTCGTGCAAGAAAACACTGAAATACATTTCCCGTCAACGATGCCTCGGATAGAAATCACGTCTTTATAAGTGGCATGAAGGCAAAGTGTTAATGAAACCAAACAGATGGGATCATGTGGTTTCCAACTGCCAACTGGACTTATGACTGGTTACAGCACTATGTCTGGAAAAATAGGGACCACCCCTCCTCCCTGCAGTCCCAACCTCATGCCCAGTGATTTATATCTCTTTGGATCCATTAAGAAGCACTCGCTTGCATGCAATTTGCAACAGATGCTGATATGCAGCAAGCTGTAATCTTCTGGCTACAGACACTTGATACTGGTTTTGCCTGCAATGGAATACAAGTCTTGGTACCATGGTGAGACAAATGCTGAAATGTCAATGGTGAATACATGTGGGTCTGAAGTACATCATCTGCCACCACCGTTCCATGTAAACACCACACACCTCAGCCAGAATAAAGTTCTTGGCATCGAAGTGTTTTTATAACTTATTTAATCCAACTCCATTGCACTTTTCCTAACATGGCATACCATCCCAGAAGACTTGATGCCTCAACAACACTGCTGTGTGAACCTCAAACATCAAAATAGAGATGGTGCAGGTGAAGATGGAAAGGTGAAATAAAGAGTAGGAAATGCAAAAATGCTGACAACAAAATAATGTATAAATGTCACCTGTACCATGTATCATTTTATAACACAGAAAATGTGAATATAGATCATTTGATTTTCTTGTTAAGTGTAGGAAAGATTGGAATCTGGACATTCATCAGTCAGATACATTTTCATCACCTTACACACAATTACGACTTTTCAGAAACTGTTTTCTCTCTTTTATAAAATATAGTTTTCCTAATAATTTTCATGTACTCTTGATTTTAGCATTAGTACATACATACCTTTTTTGCTTCTTCAAGTTCCTTCTCTATCTGTCTGGCATTGGTTTTTAGATTAATAACCTCATCTTCTTTCTCTACTAATTTGCCTTTTGTCTCATTATACTTGCATTTTATTACTTGCTCTGATATTTCCAAGTCCCTGACTTCAGCATCAAACTTTTCTTTTAATCGTCTGAAAACACACATGAGCACTTGGCCTCAGCTACTAAGTAAAATAACTTGTGTGATATAGTAATTTTCTTTCCTTTCACATCCTCCTTTTTACCTTAGTCTGTTGTCCATGGCTTGTTCCAGCTCTGTCCTGCTTTGTGTTGCATCGCTTTCCAGCCTCTCTATTACAAGTTCAATCTCCTTATCTCGCTCCCTTTTACACTGGTCACGTATCTCCGCTTCCCGTTCAGAGATTCGTTTTGTTTGGTCTTTCTTATAGCTTAGTATCCAAGCTTCTTTCTCAAGTTCTAATGCTTCTTTAAGAGATTTCAATTCATGCTGTGGATGGCAGAACAAAATCCTCATTTCTATACATGTCAGTATGGCTCAAAATGTAGGTGCCAGTACACAGTTAAAATCATATTCTCCACTTATCTTGTTTACAAATAAGACAGTGGCCAAGGACTCCAACCATTTTGATGAAGGTGCATATTACTTATATTCATACAGAAGTATCATGTCTGAAATTCAGTATTCTGAACACTATGATTTGCAATTGTACTTGTTATTCCCAAAAATTATGTAGCAATAATTTAACCAATTACCTGCCATGGTTTCAGATGCTATGGCAACCCCACTAGCTTGGTTTTTCCTCCTGTCCTCATGGCTTGTGTCAGACTAAAATTTTATGGTTAGCATTTCTTTACACACACTTCATCACTTCTCCCATAACTGACATGGCACAGCACTTTATCTGCAGCAACCCACCTAACTAAAATCCACAGAAAGAGATGTCCCTTTGCTTCATCTATGTTATGGTAGAACTTAAGAAGATGTGTGTTCTAAGCACAGTGCCAGTATAACAGTACATAACATTCAGAACATTAATACAGTCTGCGACAGATACAAATTAATTCACACAAATTTCTATATTACTATCATTCTAACATCCCATTATTTTCTAAGCCAGTTAGCAAAAGTATGACGTTTTAAAGTACATAAAGAATCAGCATACAAAAAAAATGGCCTTTCATATCAGATCAGACTACTTGAAAATATTTACAGACAAAAGAATGACTTAATTTTTTAAGTTACAAATTAAAATAGCAAGACTCTGCTTATATGTTATAAATCCCACCAACCTGATGTCTCCTTCTGCATGCTTCCACCGCCTCCTGATGCTCTTGTTTCAGTCTTTCTATAACCTTGACACTTTCTCTAGATATACTTTGTTTAGTTTCCTCCAATTCTTGATTCATTCTTGTCTCTTTCTCTACAAGTCTTTCTTTTTCTCTTTGAATTTCACCTAACAACCTGCGCTGTTGTGCTTGGCATTCCAGTTGCTCTTGCTCTGCTTGTTTCTCAATTCTGCAGAATACAGATAACAAACCTTTCACATGCACCATTCACCAATTGTATGATTGGACTTGTTGTGCACTATGCACCTACTGTACTTATCTAACCACAATAAAGTCTTGGACAGCCAGGACAGTGTAGTTGGTATAGCATCTCGCTACAGGCTGGATGATCTGTGGATTGAAACCCAGTGGCGGCAAGATTTTCTGTGCTGTCCCAAGTAGCCCCAAGGCCCATCCAGCCTCCTGTACAATGGGAACCTGGTCTTTGCCAGAAGTAATAAGTCTGCAGTATGGTGCTGACGACCCATCTCCTTCTAGTGCTGGGTTGAGAATAGGCTGGAACTATACCTCCACTACCCCTCTGTGCTTGCAGAGGCATGTCATGGGATGACCTTTACCTTTACCTTTTTATAACACAGTTTTGGATATAAGATGAATTTCTGTTTGTCTATTGTTGCATTAGTACTCACACTTCATATATCTGCACACTGCAGTAGTCAGTATGAACTGATATGTAACTCAAGACAAACACAACTTATGTCTGTGAAGTCAATACTGATGATGTTGCCAGTACAGATGTCAAAATGCATTTGTTATAAATAACACTCTCTGACAGATGCTGTGATAAAGCTTGTTGATATATAATAACAATAAATACAAGCACTAAATCTACATGGTATGCACAAAATAAAGTTATGACATGTATATATTCATATAAATTTATGTTGAAAAATAATTTTGTCACCTGAAAGTGATTACCACAGCTGAGTCTCAGAGTATACCATGGGCACAGTGTGCACATATAGATGCATATGGTAGATTAGGTGAGGGTATGGCGATTCCTTGGTCATCCTGTATAAAACTGTTATTTTATTCAGTATCTGTAAAGAAGGTCCTAATAATGTTTGGATGTGTGAGAGAGTAGATGTAAGTAAATAATAGCAACAAAAAACATAGTGACAGACTTCTTTCTATAGTGTCAGCATAGTTAAAAGAAAGAAATTGGGCTGCAGGTAGAATGTATATGGAGGAAAGAAGAAATGTATACAAATTGATGGGGGAAAATTGTGTACAGAAGGCAAATAAAAGAGGCAGATGGAGAAGGGGAGACAGTTGGGCACATGATGATACTGGCTGCCTCACAACAAGACTGAGGCAGAATGTTGTTATTACCTGTGTCTGAAAAGTTCTTTCTCTCTGGCTAGTGCTTCTTCCTTTTCAGCAGTGAGAAAGTCTCTGAGTTGTTCCATCTGTTGAGCTGTCTTCCGAGCAGCACGTAATTCAAGTTCATCCAGTTCCTGCCTATGTAACAACCTTAAGTCTGATATCTCTTGTTGATGTCTTGTATTCATCCTGTGAAGTTCTGGCTCTAGGCCCTTCACTGTCATCTCCTAAAGAACAAATTTCAAAAACATAATTCTTCTGCTAGTTTGTTAAATCACCATGCTTCAAATACAACCAATATGATTTATGTTTATGAACTACATCAACTATTTATGATGAGGTCTTTTTTTAAAAAAACAATGATTAAGTTAAATTTCAGCTTAGTGTAAAGTGGAGGTTATACTAAACTATGACTAAAAGCTTTAATTGTTTATTGCAATTGAATCAGTAATTTTGGAGGTGAAACACTGACAGAAAACAATGCCATTATGTCACCATTTTAGGCACTCTTCTCAAATAATGTATATAAAAAGCATGCTGTATTCCAATCAAAGACTTAAAAAATATGAGGCACATAAGGTGTGCAAGGTTAAATAAAATAAAAGTGGTATTATTTACATTTTATTTAAAAATTTCTGTTCTATCAATGTAACTGAAATGATAAGATGGACCATAACAGACTAGTTTCTGTTTATTTTATCAACTTCAGTGTTAAAAGCTCATCTGTTTCATCACATCAGAAAGAATGTTCATATATTTTGTTGTCATATACATATTTTTTAATTTGAAACAAAAATAACCATTTGTTTATTTAGGCTTGGAGAATCTCCTATTTGAGAGCAACAGTTTAAGGGCAGATAAGACACTAAGGACCTTTCAATAAAGCTATACTGACCTTGTTGCCTCTCTTATACGCACATGAATGTGCACACAAATGACTGCATGAAACTGTAGTACAGTGTTTATACTTATTGCATTCATGTGTCTGTTGGATGAATTCCTTTCCATTCGTATGTGCCTTTATTCAAAGAAATTGTTTAAACATGCATAATGTTTCACCTCTGCCCCCTCATATATCTACATGGTGTGGTATTATGCACAGTGACAAAAACTTACCTGTAACATTCACATTTTATTTCTAAGATGAATGATTTCATTTCTTAACCCTTAGCTGCTGAACGACATATATATATATATATATATATATGTCGCGCAGTGAGCCCTTTAAATAGCCAAACAGCCACTAAAGTTGCCAGGGAGGGGGATTTAATTCTGGTGTCAAAGATTTAATTCTGGCATCAAAGGGTTAATATGCATGCCAATATGTCTGTACACTGCGGTTAAAAAAAATCAATCAGGCCAGCCTTGAACATGCAACATGTGCTCATAAGTCACATAGAATTGCTGACAACCAAGCTGTTTTACCACTAAAATGCTATCCAGTTCTTTTAAATTCCATGATATTTTGAAATATACCACTATCAACCTCCAGTTCATGTGAAGTCTCAAATAAGTCTTGCAGTGGTCACAGCACTATTAATTTGTGAATATACGTAGATTTGTATGGGAACTTGGATAGCACAGTCAGTAAATTGACTAGCTACAGGTTGGACTGCTGGGGTTCGAATCCCAGTAGCGGCAAAAGATTTTCTCTTTCTAAAACCATTTAGACCAGCCTTGGGGCCTACCCATTCTCCTATTCAATGGGAAATGGGGTTCCTTCCCAGGAATGAAGCAGTCAGGTTGTGAAGTTGATCACTCACCTCCAACTAGTGCCAAGGTTAAGAAGGGGTGGAACTATATACTTACTCTCCCTCTATGCCTTCATGGCATGGCCAGGGACAAATTTGTTTTTTTACCTAAACAAGTACTCATAGCCAACAGAGACACAGGACAAGGTATTAATTGTGGCAAATTTCTTATGTGTTCATATACGTACAATATGGGGCATTTTAAACTGATTAAATGCAACAGCACAGCTCCATATATTGGATCTCTGTACATAACAGCCACTTATTCATAACATAACTGAGTGAGTGTGTACATCTACAAACAGACTTGACTTGCATGGTACAAAACACAGGATAAAACAAAATTTTCACACATGCTCTCATACTGTAATTTCTTCTTACAAAATAGTTTAAAATATTATACACTCTGTTTCCTAAGTCTAGTTTTTTAAATACACATTACCATCAAATGGCCCAAGGTATCAAACAATTCAACCATGGATGCCTCACAGTAACAAGAGATGCTTGAAGTAGCCTCCAACCACTTCAGGTCATACGGCAGCGCACTACATGGAATTCTCTTTGACAAGCCTTAATACAATGGCACCAGCTGTTCTCACAGATGCCTGAAGCCTTGCTGTAACACCCTCCATAGTCCTTGGGTGGAATGTGTAAATATACTCCTTTATGTGTCCCCACAGGAAATAATCCAATTGTCTAGCAACTGAGAAGGCCACACAACCAGCCCTTCATGTCCAGTCCACCTTTCTGGATATATTCCCATATTGTGCTGAAGCTCCATCATGCTGAAACTACACTTGCCTTAGAGTTAGAAGCAGTTTCAAGAAAATTATGGTACCTATGAGTCTGCCAGATTGTGGATATAGACCCATGACAATGTCCCCATCAACACCAGCCCAAACTATTACAGTGAAGAACACTTCATATGCACATTCACAGATAATGTGAGGCTTATTCTGTGACCAGAGGAGGTGTCTCTGCTGGGTGTTAAACATGCCTTCACACATTAAACACATTTTGTCAGTCCACAGAATGCAATATAAAAACAGATCATCCACAGCGTGTTCATGCTGCAGCCATTCACAAAATTGGAGCCATAGCCGACAGTCACCTGGGAACTGACATGCACCTGCAAGCAGTGGTACTGATGCAGTTAATCATCATAGACTTTTCAATGATCATCAGTTGGCACAGTCCAATTTCTTATGCAATATCATGGCAGCCCCTCAGTGGCTCTCATTCCACTGCTGCAGTTATAGAATCTTCATTGGCTGGTGTCGATATGGTCCATGAGTGACCTTCATTCAGAACTGCTACAGGTGTTACACATCGTGAACCACAGATGCTACTCTCTGTCAGGACACATTAGTGCCTGGATGACATCAGCCAGGATGAAGTGGCACGTATTCCCATGCAGTAGCACCTACTTGACTTCTGCAGGCACTGAAGGTTAAGACAGTGTCACAACATTTAGCATGTGTGTAGGCCATGAGCATTTGACCACAACCAAGCCCTGAGTGAATTTAACAACACACTTCAGCATTGTAAAAACACTGCTGAGAAGTGTATTGCAACATTTCACAGCAAGTGTACCTGAAAAATTAGACATCTCAGAACATAGGTTGCAAAATATTTTCAAATTATTTTTTAAAAAGGAATCACAGTATGAACAGCTTGAGTATGAATTTATTTTCATCCTACAAACAAACAGATCAAAGAACTACCATCCATGAAGTCTTCTCCTATAACTCAATTGTGAAGAGACACAGGAAAATTCATTCACCATTTATATTTTAGTGTATCATCTCAACAAAATACTTATACAAGCAACCTTCAACAGTGAACACAAATATGTTGCATGCTACCTTAATCTTCTTTGTTTTATTATCAATCCATCTTTCTCTGCGGAGCTTCTCAGCAGCTGCATGCATTTCCCGCAGTCTCTGTAACTCTACAGAATGGCGATGTTCTACCACTTTCAAAGCATTTGTGTGATGTTCATCAGATTTCTTCAGTTCAAAGACCAGACTTTCACACTTCTCACTCAGACTCTTTTTATCAGCTATCAACTGGATTAAATTAAGAATTCCAATAAGTTTCTCAATACTATGAAATAACAAGTGTGAAAGAACTCAGTCTTAAACAAATGAAACAAATTCCTAATTTTTATGGATTCTAATACTTCAGCTCCATATTCAAAATGTCCACCACTGGACCTTACACAAGTTTCTAAAGCAAACATAACATTGCAAAATACCAGATGATCAGTTTATACAATAAATGCAATAACTCTTTCAGTCAGCACAACTACTTTTTCATTCACCTATAACAAATTTCTACACATTTCAATCCTTCCTGGTCATCTTTAGGCAAGTTCAATTATCAGAAATTAAATGGTACAAAAACATAGTGCCATGCTACCTTGTGATCCCTCCTTTTTTTATCATGCATGTAGATATTGTGAAATTAATACATTTAAAACATTTCAAGTTTATACATTCTGACCCAGAAAGCATTGAAACATATAGAATGTTGCTATATTGTAAAAAAATACAGTTATGCCAACTAAAAGAGTGATTGCATTCATTGTATGTACTTGTTACAAAGCACAACATATCACTCCTGAGAATATGGGACAGTTTATGATTTACCATACAAGTACGTACATGAGTCACTTGCAGCATGTACAGTCACTCTCAGTCTAACAGAAAGCATTAGTCATCAACTGACCTTGACATGTATATACCTTCAAGAATACAAGACTCCAAATTGATCTATCAATGGATCTTTCCACCAGTATATAAAAATGGTATGGAATCAAAATTGAAACTTTGTTGTTTCTGAGAATTACTGTTAACCACTACATGGTAACTTTATCACTGTAAGCACATAGCAAGACTGCACATCTTACTGTTTCACATTCATACAGAAATTACTTGCTGCTGCACATGCCACCCTCTCACACTTCAAAGATAAATATATGTATGTCACAATTCAAATTTTCCGCATCCTTGATATACTGTACAATACAAGTTGGTACACTCAAAATAAAATTACATAATCATATACCACACTTTTTGGGTTAAAGTCAGCACTATCTACTAAGGCAGACTTTGAACTGGTACACAGTTCTTAATGTAGCCAAAATATCTGCTGTAAATATCCTTTTATACAGCATATGCAAGGTGTATGGAAAGTTTCTTTCCAACCTTCCAAAACATTGACAAAGTTAACAGTAATGAACCATTTTAGGGAACACACACACACAAAAAAAAAAAAAATGTTTTTAGTTACATATTCACTGTAAACCACAAACATTGGTTATACAAAGTCAGAGTGAGTTCTCTACACAAAAACAGATTGTTACATGGACTTCATGCAGTGTCTGTCATGAGACACACTTGTGTTATTTTCAGAAAAAATAAACAAACTAAAAAAATAACAACACAGTAGCACAGCTGTTACAGTATGAAAGTGTAACATGCACTGTTACTGTGACCTCTGACCTGCTAAAATGCACCACTACCTTTAACAGGTTAAATTGCGACAATAACCTCCGTATATACCACTCACCTGATCAATGAACTTTTGGTGCCGTGCAACAGCTGATTCATATTCATCTTTCTGCCCGCTCAGTCTCATCTTCATGTCCCGGGCAGCATTTCTTGCGTTGTGGACTGCAAGTTCTCGTTGTTGATTTAATGTCTGTTGCAATAAACTGATGCTCTTACTCTTCTCCTCAAGTTGGAGGTGAAGTGTAATGACTTCATGAGCCAAGTCTAATGTACTTAAGTTGAGTAGTTCTTCCAGTCTAGAGACAATACATAGAGTCACTGCCAGATGAAGGGTGCATGCACAAAACACCCATACACACACAACCAGTCTCTGGTGGTAATGGTGGTGGTAATGGTAGTAGTAGTAGTAGTAATAGTAGTAGTAGTAGTAGTAATAGTAGTAGCAGCAAACAACTGCTATTTACCTTTAGAACAATACTAACTTACTGAAATATGGATTCTATCATCATTCATTCAGCTGGAATATATCTTCATTGCTCCATTCAATTACCACATTAGTAAGTGCTGAACAGAGAATTTATAGGTATGTTTACATTCCACTTCCATATCAAATTTCACATGCCTAACTCCAAGAGTTCATAGTTATTGCCAACAAACCACAAGTTCAATAGAGTTTTCATGCAGCTGCCATGTGATTTGTTTTATGTACCACAAAAAATTACCTTAACACATAACTTTCATGTTTTTAAAGATTTGTTACCATACATCAGTTTAGGGTCCTAAATTACGTCCTACTAGTGTCTCTCACACTTCAAAAGTTAATGTGTCCATGATATTGCTTGTATGGATTGTACAGAATTAAAAATTATAACATGGTGGTGGCTTCCAATGGCATAATATTCACAGTACAGTTCGTGAAACTGGTGAAATTAGTTAAAAATCTGAAAGGCATGAGCACACACACACACACACGCACACCGACAAATGTGATCTTACAAGGCTACTCTCTTTCCTTAAGATAGAAGAGCGGGCTAAAAAACTGGTATAATAGTACTACATTTTAGTACACACTGCTTTCATTTTATGACTTACACAAAAACAGTATCATAATCATAAATATACCATTCAAACTTAATTAACATACACAAATTCACCAACCTGGGCACTGCTGTAAAGCTAAGCTCATTTTGTGTTGCGTCCTTCACAGCTTGAAACTGAGTCCCTGCAGATTCTGTAGTTGTATCACAACAATGTTCCACTTCATCAAGAAAGGTCAAAATATCACTAAAGAAACGAAGAAATTAACAGTCTTAAGAAGACTAAGATGTACACAAACATAAATACATACACATTAATATGGCAATCAGGATTTATACCAATATAATTACTTGATAAATTTATAAATATCTCACCGCAGTTTCCCACTTGTGACTGAAATACTCTGTGTGTTGTGTGAAATAGCTGTGTTTAGAAATGCTTCATTGCATGAAATTTCAGTTTCAGGAGACAATTTTAAGTGATCCCCTTTGGGCACTGAAATTAAACAAAGTCAGCTCAATTAAACAAAAAAAACTAACTTAAGCAAGTACAGTGCTATAAATGAAAGGATTATAAAATTATTTGTTATGCTGCACACATGTGTATTAAATGGTGGCACAAAACTTACCATGCAAACTAGAGGTAAAACTGAGACCATACTAAATAAATCCAATTCCACAGTCATGGAAGATAAAGTTACAGTTTTTCTCTCTGTGTTTAATTTGTTTATACTTCTGATCCTGTTAATTGACAATAGTCTTTGTAATCATATTTCCTTTAAACAAAACGTGGAAATAACAGTGAAAATATTTATACAAAGCCATGTATGTCACCACAACAGGTACTGTATCTGCAATTTAATTTAGCTATGGTGACATACACTGCCTTGGCCAGATGGTAGTTAATTAGCTGTTGAATGAGTTCTCTGTTATTATGAAGTCACAATGTTTGTTGCCATCTCTACTATTCTTTATTCTCACCCACTGCAGTCTTGTTCAAATTCTCTTCAATTATTTTCATAAAAATCCAATGTAACTGTAAATTTCCATCAATATCTTTGTCTCCCAAGAGGTTATTTAGATAGAGGTTTCCATTCAAAACTAAACACTCTGTTAAGTGCATGAACTCAAAGGAGGTCTGTATCTGACAGAATATGAAACCAGTAAAAGTAACTAGTAAAGAGCCTTATTTGTGAGCTTCAGACTATTACATATCACAACACAATTTACAAAACTTGTCATGTTTTGTCAGTTGCTATCTTAAAATTTAGTTTCAGGAAACATATTTTTTTAGAACCATAAGAGTTCTTTGCAACATGCTCACCTCTTGACTTCCACCTTGTAAGAAATATTTATGTACCTGTATTTCCATTGTACTCTACTTTCTACAATTCTTTCTTGCTAAAATAATTGCGTACAGCTTAGAACTTACAAGAACATGCTTCTTCTTGCTCCAAGACCTTAAGTATGGTAACAATGTCATCATAAGTTGAGCTCCCTAAAGGCTCAATAATGGAGACATTCAGGTCATGGTTTTGAGGTGACATAGATGTAGGTGGAGACAACACACTTATGTGGTCTGGCAGAAGAAGTGTACTACTTTTCTCAAGTTTGTCACATTCCACATTTCCAAATGTTAGATTTGAGTGTAAAGTTGAATCGGTTGCAAGGGATTGTGCTGATTCTACTGGAATGCAGAAGAACTGTCTACATTGTTCTGGGCTTTCCAATTGTCTACTCAGTTGTGATATTTTTGTCCTGTTCTCTGGTACAGCTACAGACCTTTCAGTATACAGGGCCACACATTTGGCATTTTCCTCGAATTTCCAGCCATGGCACGTGTTATATGAAACACTGCCATTTCCTAAAACAGAATAAAAAATTAATGACAGATTAATTTGCAAAATTCAAAACACTACTTTGATATAAAAAAGAAACAAGGTGATAATCATTTAGCATCCAGTATCTTACGGCTCTGATTTAAATAACACACATTCGAACAGATAAAACATCCAATTGCAGTTCACAGTGTGAGATTTCCAAGTTTCTATTGATCTCTACTGTTTCTAATTGTGCAAGAATAGGTACTTCTTAATGTCTTGAAGTCATATTTAAGATCAATTTACAGAAAAAGTATTAAAAATGATGCACATGACTTGGGCTGTTCCACAGCTCAGGTGGTTTGTCACTAGCCTCTTGCTCTGGAGGCCTGGATTCACTTTTTGAGATAGGTCAACTAGAATGGAAGAAATCTGAACTAGCATTCTATGTCTTGTCCTTGTTTCATACAACACAAACCCTTTCTGAAAATTTATCATCCACATGTTGATATTGGAGAATTAGGAGTACTTATTTTTTACACGTTCTTGTACAGGGATTAATTTTTCAGCATATTTTTTCAGTAAACAAAAGTAATGAAGTTATAAGCTAAACATCAACTACCTCCTTAACAAAATAAATAATAAAGTGGACTGATGTTTACCTCTTTAGCAAGGCATTGTGATTTATCCTACAATAATGACACAAAAATTCTACACCCATATAAAGAACAACTTTGGAAGTTCTTTTGGACTGTGTCTTTATTTCATGTTATTTCACACCTCAAAGTTAAATTAACACTACAAACTAAAACCACTGTCAAAAGAAAGGTATGTGATTTTCAGTCTACATCTGATATGTAACTGAGCTCCAGCTTTCTACAAACAATTTACCTAATATTTAGGTTCAACACTTTAATCAAATATATCCTTGTACATAATATCTGTAAAGTGTCACGTGTCTCTTTAAAGAGCCTTGATGAGATCCTATACACTCATATAACAAAGCATATGGACCTTCTACCATGAAAGGCATGCAAAAGCTCAAGTATGCTTCTGAAATAATTCTTTGTTAAATGCAAGGACTTGAACACAGCCCCCAACCAAATGGATTTTTCACACAAAGAAAATCCAATTTTTGAAAGGGACTGGTAAATAAGCAGGAATGTTCAACTGTTTTGAAGTACCATAGTTACTTGGATATAAAATGAGAACTTTTTCCTCATTCATCGTCTTAAAAATTAGGGATGGCTTATAATAGTGCACAAAGTTAAACCTGTTCTGCTCAGGTATCTTCTGGGAAACTGGAGTATGTGAGGGCCAGGGATAATCTAATATACATGGTAATATTAAATTCAGGCAAATACAGCACTTACAAATAAAGAGCAGAAAATGAGAGCAGTAATTTTTACTGTACAGTAGATGCTGTGATGCAATTGAGCATTTTTTTAACTTACTTTAAGGAACCAATAAAATAGCAACAAGACATGATTTATATCCAGCTTCAAACATAATATACAATCTATTTGGTAGTCCCAAATAATAAAACTCCAAAATTAGAAGTCCTAACCTCCAAAATCCCCACACACAGATGGGACAGCCTGTGGTTCAGTATCAGCTTCATTTCCTATTCTCTGACTAGGAAGTAGTGCACTGCTGGTAATATTCATTTCCATGTAACAAATTTCACCTTGTTCCTCCACATTTACAATATGATGGTCACTGTTAGACTCACAGCACTCCTTATCACTTCCACTACTCTTTAGGCTTGATGAGTCATCACATTCATCAATATCTTCATCTACCAAACACTCTAAAAGAAGTTCTTTCCTTCTTGGTTTACCAGTAAATACACTGTTGATATCATCTGCACGTCTACCTGTAATACCTAAATCTTGACAGGTGTCAGAACAGTCCAGATGACACTGGTTCATCACCAAATTGGTGTGAAGTATGTCAGTTTGCCTTTCCATTTCACATATTACAGAATTTGGCACTTTACTGTCTTTACTTACACAATGTGGGAACCAATGTTGAACTTTTATATCTTTTATGTCAATAGGAACATCATCCACACTCTGCATTAAACTTTGTGTGGAAGGTCCATATTTCAATTCTAATAAATTTTGACCTTGTTCTTTGAAATCCTGTCTCTCCTCCCCAGACCGTGCCTCTGTAAGATGTTCAGAAGAGCACTCTGTGTTCACAGGAATTTCATCCTTCATGCTTGAACATAGCTGTGTCATAATCTTATCATCAGGCACATTATTAACTAAGCCTCTCTCACTCTTATTCGGAAAAGTCATACGAATCATGTTACATGTATGAGTGTTGTTTCCATCTGGTTCACCAGCAACTAGTCTATATTTGTCCTGTGAATGGGTAGACTGGTTCAAACAACACAGTTTATCTGTCAGACTACAACCACGATTAAATTTTTCAAACAAAATATCTTCATAATTTACATTATTATCAGAATACTTGTCTTTGCTATGTACTAATGTCTGCCTGAGGCCACTTTCTCGCACACTATACTGAGGTAAAAGTGATTCACTTGCAAATCCTGGTTCAAAAACAAGTGTATGAGGTAGTTCTGCTGATTGTGGGTCTTGAGCCATTGCTGTTATTTGCTCTCCAAGACTTGTATCTGAATTACATTTTGCGTTGGGACAATCACTACTCGCAGTTTCATGCTCACATTTGTTACAGAAACAGTCCTCAATTCCAAGCTCTTCACAATATGCTTTCAACTCAGATTCTGTCCATGTATGACCCAGTGGTTCAGACGTAATATACTCAAAAAGTTGAGATGATGGGAGTATGTATGTTGCACCAAAGCCATGATCTGGTTCTGTAAAAGAAGAATGCTTTATTTTCACAGCCAGAACATGATTTTACAACATTACATCTACTAGAAATACACTTAAATCTCAAAAGAATTAAACTCTGATGGTGGGGTAACCAGTCCTTGAAGTGGGAGGGAAAAGGAAATGAAACAGTCTTTGATAAATTTTAAGTAACGTTTTAAACTTAGATATAACATGTCAGCTTGATTTAGCTACTCAATATTGTTACAGTTTATATTACTTTATGAGGTACTGATGTTAACGATGTGAATAACGGGAAGTGAAATAGAATTAAATGTGTAGTCTTGACCACATTTCCTGTCAAAAAATATGAGTCACTGGGTTCTTAACCTTTATTGGCTGAACAGGCCACGAGCATCATGTTAAATATGACTCTTCACAGACGAATGGTGTCCCACACAAGTGCAGGCATGAGCATCTACAAAAAATAGCTTTGGCCATCAGCAGCAACATTGGGACTCAAAAGCCATACAAAAAATTTCATATTAAACACAGGATGCTAAAAATACATTCAAGGCAGACACTAAAATTGCCTCTTGTGTCTCTTGGATAATGTTTTCATTTGCTAGCAACAATTTTACCAGGCTCCCAAAGAACAACTGCCAAGTCATTCTTCACAATTAATTCCTACTAAATGTAAAAAATCAATAAAGAAATCATGAAACTAAAACACAAAATAAATTAATTGTTGTACAAACAAATTTATTTTCTTATTTATATTTATATACAACTAGCTATGTTCCCAGTCTTCACCAGGGATAGCATTACATCACATTCTGCATACAACATTGAACACATCTACAACTATGTAAACAGTTAATAAAAACTTAATCAGTTTAACTACATTTTATAATTTAACACACAATACAATTTTCATAATGCTTTCTAGTTCTGTTAAACAGATTAGGATCACGCCTGTCACAGCACCAACCGTGCTTCAGTAAGAAAGATTTCAGCAAGCATGCTCAATTGCCTCAGCATGTATCTCACACAGAATACACCTGGCAACCATGGCAATCATGCTCAACTGCCTCAGTGCACATTGTACAAAGAACACAGAGGCAATGATTATCATCCATACATATTCAGACATATACATATATAAAGACTAGCATGCTGACACAAAAGTATCTGCACTGAATAGCCTGTGTTTTCTCTCTGTGCTAGTAGTGGTGCCATAGTTAAGCACTGGGTTAATCCAGGTGTGATAAGATTCATCTTTCTGGGTTCTCCCGACATCTTAGCAGTGTTGCTGGTTTGGGCTTTCCCTGAACAATGAGTTTACCACATATCCAACCAAGAGCAATAATTTGGGTTTTCTCTGAGCAGTGGGTTTTTTTTATGAACTGTATACATAATGAGAAAAAAAACCGAATTTCATTTGAATCCATGCATGTATCAGCAAAGTTAACAATGCGATGAGCTTTTTTCATCTGAAAATTAACTCTTGTTTTACACGTTTCCAAACTGTTTATTAGTGTTTGAAGTAGACAGTGTGATTGTAGATCAGACACTATGAATTCAGATACAAAAATGCTGAATTGCATTGCAGGCATAATAAGAGTCTCTGTTATAATGTGAAGGACAACTTACAAGGAAGGAAATACTTTCTCAGTTAAAAAATTGTTTCAAAATTGTAATTTTTGAATGGAGCACTCTACCTTCACTATTACTGAAATAGAGTATGTATATTACTAACATATGTATTATTTTATATACAGCTCTAATTGACAACACCATACTAGCTCACATTTTGATCTTTTTAATCATATCTCATATACTAAAAAAATTTACTCAAAATTCCTTCACAGTCGTGACAAAGACACAAACCTATTAAATTATTACCTGCTTCTCTGTTACGAGGTGTTTCTTCTCTTACACAATTATGTACATTCTCATCCAACAAAGAACATTTTACACTACAGTCATTGTTGTAACAAGTACCAACACATTCTGTATGTGCAATTCTCTCTTTCCCATCATATTCAGATGTTGCTGAGCTTGACACTGAAAGATCACCTTTATGGAAGTATGAAATATTGGCAGACTGTGGTCTCTTCCAAACTCCAGTACCGGTTTCACCAGCCCCATGCATATCCTAAAAAAAAAAACCTTCAGCAATCATCACCTCCATACCCCATGTATTGGCTACCATGAAAACTAGAAGATTTTGCATTCCAAATTTTATAATATTTAACTCCAAGGTGTACAGTGATACATACACATCAGTGGTGGAGTTTTCCTCTCAGAAGAAAACTGTGTGCATACCCACACAATGGCTGTATATATTATACTGATTTTCATTGTTGGCTAACAGTACTACAACATGCATTTTTTTCTTTCCTGTTGAGACAGGACAGAACAGTTGGTATAATAAATGTACTACAGGCTGGATGTCCAAGGAATTGTGGTTCAATTCCTGGCATGATCAAGAAATTTCTCTCTTCTTCAAAGTATCTGGAGTGCTTCTGGGGCCCACCCACTCTCCTGTTCAGTAAGTATCAGTGCACTTTTCTCAGTATGTGTAGCATGGAGCTGACCACCCACCTCCATTTACAGCCAAGGTTAAGAACGAGCAGAACTATACCTCTGCTCACCTAAATGCCTTCATGGTGGGCACAGGGAAAAATTTACATGTTTCGCTGTAAAATTTTACATTTTTATGAGAACACAACCTAAAACCCTCCTATGAAAAAAATCTCTTCACACACATTAGTGAATTTGCCCTAGGAAACAGCCTGTAACCTATTAGTAAACAGGTACTTTAACACATAAGCTGTTGCAGTGGGAACCATAAACATTGAGTTTATTGCCACAAACATATTATTGTACATAAATCAAGCTTCATTTGGTGTGTCACTTATGCAACATAAAAGCACAGTTCATTATCTGACTATCCAAAGTAGTCTGGGACTGCCATCAATCCTCAGTGAAACTGGCAGAATGTAACAGAATCCAGTTGATTTGGGTGCAAGGACACATGGGCATTGATGGAAATGAAATAGTTGACCAGTTACCCAGAGAAGGTTCCTCGCATCCAATCATAAGACCTGAGCCTCTAATTGGTATACCTGCAAAGGTTGCCACGGAGGTAATCAGGGACTGGACAAGCGGGAAACACGAGGAGCATTGGCAGTCCATATGTGGACAAAGGCAGGCTAAGGGATTTCTTTGGTGGGGGGAACCTCAACAAAAATGCTGGGGAATTGCTCATTCTGAGCAGAAACCAGGTAAGACTAATAACAGGACTGCTAACAGAATACTGCCATTTAAAAGGACACCTACTAAAACTGGTCCTGGTAAACAGTCCTGAGTGTGATGGATGGAAGCAAGCATCTGAAATGGCCTCACACATTCTTTGTCACTGTGAGGCTTTGGCCACATTAAGATACAGGCACCTGAGTTGTCATTTTATGAAACCAGGTGACTCTGAAGACATCTCTGTCAGCAAGATACTGCACTTTGCTCTAGGTGCAGGACTGGAGAATGAATCGGGTAGGGGCTGCACAAAAGATCGGTAATGGTTGATGCCCACAGGTCACTGCACTGCCCACTCTCCTATATTCTATTCTAATCAACTACCTAACTAATTAGAGTCCCTGTTGAGAAGCCAACAGCTCATCAAGAAATTCATAGCACATTATACAGTCTGAAGGTTCACTATCGTGATCATAAAAGTATGCCCCTTGTACCTATCCAAAGTCAGAAAAATCCAGTCCACAATTTCCCCATGCCGTTTTAGGCAACTTTTATTATTATCACATATACACCAAGGTTTTCTTACCAAAATGTCTGCAATTCTGTTCTCCCCCATGCATGTTACATGCTCCTCCCAAATCAAATTCCTTGATACTATTATCTGAATAATAAAGAATTCAGTGAGACATTGAAATTATGAAGTTTCTAAAAGAATTTGTTCCAACCCCCTGTTACTTCCTTCATCGAGGTCCAAATATTCTCCTCAGCTCCCTGGTCTCTCAGTCTGTTATAAACTGCCATGTTATGTTAGGTTATTAAAGAAGTACTGTATGTTACAACCTCAGTACAACACAGTCTCATGTACGTTTACATACTACAATATATGCTGTGCATTTGGGCACAATTGTGCCATCTTCAGACTGCATATTTATAAATTTACTGGCAGTTCAATGCAACAAATTTATGATAACTGATTAAACTATTTCCACAAAATATAACCACAGGCTATTTTATTTGGCTGTACTTATGCAAAAGGTTCACAATACCATGAAAATTATCACTTATGATAGTGCAACACATTATTACATGTTGCATCATTAAGCAGTTTTTCTCATTCATGACACTTCTAGCCATAATAAGGTTTTCTGGCTAATGTGTGTTATTTATGCCAAAATAATCCAAATTTTCATGCCATATTGTTAAATATTTTGTTGATAAATATGTTAAATTACAATGACAAAAACCGTGAAAGAATGTGACGATATCTTACGCAATAATTTTATGATTCCATGAACCACATACATAAGTACAGACATACAAAATACCCTACAGTTATGTTGTATGGAATTAGGTTTACAGGTTATAATAAAGTAGTGGGACTGCACTACCAACAGTTTGTAATACACCACCTGAAGAAGAAAACACTATGTCAAAACACGTATTGTAAATTACAGTATACAAATACACATAATATTGTGTTGTAATAAGACTGAAGCATATAGCACAACCTGTAGCCTGTGTTCTTCCCTCAATTTGACAGACCAAATTTCTTACCCAGACAGAAAACAGGTAAACATACTTTTTTATATTCATTTACCTCTTTAAACAGTGATGGTAAGACACAATATTCTACACTGAATGGTAAACACTGTGCCCTGAATTTAACCTGCTCTGAATTTTTCATAGCTACACAGTTTAGTAGGAGCTCATATCCAACAACACCTTTCAAAATTTTGTGTCCTATGGTAACTAAAGATGTTATGTAAATTTTAGTGTATAACCAACAGTAACATGGGGAAATAAACACCACAGCACCAACATCCTAACCTATGCTGAACATCGGCTCCAGGAATTGAAGCCAATATCTGTTGGATAACAAAACAAAGATCAAAAATGTGAATGAACACTTAAAAAAAATCATGTCAAAATAAAAGAAAAGAAGCACAACATGATACACTTTAATAATAATCACAATTACCATAATTACTTTATATATTACCTGATGCCCAAATGCAGGTATAGCAGACATTGGTCTTTTTGAACAAATACCCGATACAGGGATGAAATGAGAACTTGTTTTAACACTGCCCCATTTTGGACGACATGCAAGATGAATCTGAAAATGTTTGCATGCGATATTACAAAGTTAATTGTGAGAATATTTAAAAATAAATGACATAGTTTAGATTAAAAGATACTAGTTAACAGTAAACACAAAATAAAACCTGTATACATGTTGAGTTCCAACATCTGCAGCATTATTAACTAGGCATTCTTTACACAGAAAATAACAAGAGAGGCAACCTGAAATGGGTATTGCACTGTATTGTAATAGAAGGTTCAGTATTTGTGTTATTCTCCTAATATAAACAAAATATTGTAACAACCAAAATTCTTACCTGAGATCCAGTTAGTAGAAGGTCTGGTTTCCCTTTAACTTTTCTTAGGCATGATACTGACACAGCCTGTGCACTAGACCTGTATCGGAACAACAACAAAAATGATGGTACTTCTATGTGAATTACATAACATTCACATTAAGGTGTACAACTTTTTCTTGCATAGTTTAATGGAACTGCCATGACCGTGACAACTATGAAAGGAGTGAAAATGATAAGCTCAAAGACACACACAACAAAACTGCAGGGACGATGACGACAACAACAACAACAATAATTACCACCTCCTCTTCACCCCTCTTTCCCTTCCTCCTCCTACTCCTGTAGCATGAAATAAAATTGATGTACGATAAGACACAACACTGATAGTATTATATTTTAAGGCACAAGAAATAATATGATAAAAAAAGAACAACAGATTTGTGATACAGTTTCAAATAATTACAAAAGTATTTACTGAATGGAATATTAGACAGTTAATAAGGAATTAGGAATACAATAAAAAGTACTGTAACAATTAAACAAGTCTCATTATGATACAAAATATGAAATAATTCGTGTTATACACATAAAATGACACTTATTAAGTTATCATTCACAAATTTATCTCCTGAACATTAGCATATTTATGTAAGAACTTCTTTTTTTTCATTTAAAGAAACAGTTGTTTCTAATTAGAAAATTCAAGTATTCTGATATGATACACTGTGTGAACTGGTATGACTGACATCAGGTGTCATTTCAAAGGATCATGCTTCCTTCAACTTCAGAGTCAAGCAATCCACATCTTGGGATGCTAAACCAAAACATCCCAGAAGAATTGGATCCTCAGCAACACCAATGTCAAAACCTCAAATCTTGTAGGTTTCTAATTTGTTATGCAAATAATGTTATAAAAAATACAACCTTCAGCATTTGGCTTATGGTTATAAAATTAAAGGTTATGCATGGGCAGGGTCAACTTCATTCTTTTACTACAGCTGACTGCCTTGGCTGCAGAGTAAACAGTCACCTTATATTGCTGTTAGCACTCAAGTGTCCACCCAGTAATTCAACATGGAAAAAAAAATGGGTAACCCATTCAATTCAATACTTTGGATAGTCTTCACTGTAAGCAGAAAATGCTTTGGCACTTTGGTGTAAACCCCCAGCACAATGTATGAGCCCCACTACTCACATTGCCTATGCTGGCCTTACACTACATAATATGTATTTTTCAGCACAGCTTGCTCTTCTTGGACTACTTTGAAGATTGAAGCAGCAAGGTCCTCTTAAATGCTCATCCCCTATACCAATCAATACAGTGTCATATTCAAGCAGAGCAGAAACTTCAGGACAAGTTGGATTTGTTTAATCTACAACAGCATTTTATATAGGCATGCACTGTAGCATGGAATGAGGAATCAGCACCCTGTTACACGCATTTCCATTACTCTTTACGTTACCAATGCAATGCTTCTTGCATAATTACAACACAATATTAATGGTGACTTTTTTTCCCCTGTGGCGCTGGGGCCCTACGCGGGCAATGGCCTCCTCATTCTTGAGGTTTCTAAATCACACACGACGCATCACAGTCGGCAGGAATACTCTGGACAAGTGATCAGCTCGTCGCACAGACCTCTACCTGACAACACACAACACTCACAACAGACAGACAACCATGCCCCCCGGTCGGATTCGAACCCACAATCACAGCAGGCGAGCGGCCTTAGACCGCGCGGCCACCGGGACCAGCATTAATGGTGACTTACACATCGTAAAAAAAAAAACACACACACACATTTGGCACAATTATGGGAAAAAGAAATCATGGCAAGTTCTAAGGCAGTATTGTGGCATTTCCTTGAACCAGATATTGAAGAGAACGAAATAAAAACACACGGCTCCCGCCCGCGATGCGAACACAAGAACTCCTGAACACTCTACTCTGTTAATTACTGGTGTCTTCGGTAAATCCGATGCGTGGAGGAACGCTACGCCTCAAAGAATGGCTTGTATGAAGTAATTGGCTATCAGCATTAGTAAAGAATGCGGCAAAGAAAGAACCGATGTACTGTCCTGGAATCTCTTAACGATGTTTATATTTGCAGCACCTCAAAGTAAAACTTATAGCTAGTTATGCAGTACATACGGTCCAGCAGAATAAAGTCTGCCACTAGTTTTGTGTGTGCGTGACATCATTCTGACTTTGCGAGCTTGCAACTAATTTGCAGCCCCGGTGAAATCTGATTCAAGTAACATCCAATGTACTTTCAAAACAAGCTCCTTTATCATTCCATATTGTTTATATTATTGAATGTCGCTCCTGTGGGCCATCTACAAACTAGAATAAAATAAATGACAATCGAAATTCGAAAGCATTAATTTCCCGGCTAGATTTCAAACACAGATGTATAATCACTGTTAAGTCATATACTATCTAAAGTACTATTACTTTCATATTATGTTAAACCGTGACATACAAACCTGTCAGTTTTTATAAATTGCCTGTTTAGTTTGAACGAAAACACGATACAATGCGCATTGAGATCAGCTGATATTAGTGATTGTCATTTATTTGTTGTCTGTGCAGATGCAGACCCTGCGCTATGTTGTGGTAATGCGCATGAAGATACAATCGTGGTTGTAATAAGCACTTTTATTCTTTTGGCTCGATGAATAAAATTTTGAATGACCAGTACCCTACAATAAGCACGTAATCAAAATAATACCTATTTTGTATTTTTTAAATCCGTCCATTCTTTAGATTTGTAAGGAAATGACAATTTATGTACGCCTCATTATATTTTCTCAGCGGATGGATATCCACTTCGGGGTTGTATGTCGTCCGTGAAGGAAGGTAGCCATCTTGCATATGAACAAAAGCAGGAGCCATATAATATTCACCAAACAATTATCAGTTTATATTCGCGTTGTGTTATATATCTGTACATTTAGACTATGCACGAATTATTGTACCACAGGTTTACATAGCCATGGCTGCTACACGAAAGCTGCAAGGTAAGGAAATATGTCAGAAGAACACAATTGGTGTATGACCTCCTACCGACCTGTTTACTAGTTCTAAGCGTACGTCCTCTGTACTTATAATAATAAATAAAGTATGAAACGTGATGAGGAATAATTAGGCATATCAGAGTGATTCTTTACAACTTAAAATTGCAATGGGGACCTGACTTTGGAACAAAATGTGATTTCATGTACATGTTTATGTTTATGTTGTGTCGCCTAGGTTGCATTATTTTGTACGTGGTGATAACACTGTCCCATCTGTAACATGATATTTCGCTTGTATTTTATGTTTCTGTTACGTGTAACTAATACACTTATGTCCGAGCTGTTGTTATAGTATTAATATGGAACACTGTGTGTTGATATTCTTTAAACATTGTTTGGAAACTGTGAAAGTGTAACATAATGTAAGTTTGACATAGCGTCATTCCAAGGAGCTGTATTAGCAGTAATTGAATGTAACACTTAAAGCTGCTTGAATTTCACAATCTTTTAGGAGAAATAGACCGATGTCTTAAGAAAGTGACAGAGGGGGTGGAGACATTTGAAGACATCTGGCAGAAGGTACACAATGCAACAAACAGCAATCAGAAGGAGAAATATGAGGCTGATCTCAAGAAAGAGATCAAGAAACTGCAGAGGTTACGTGATCAAATCAAGAGCTGGATTGCATCTGGGGAAATTAAGGATAAGAGTACATTACTTGAATACCGAAAGCTGATAGAGACGGTGAGTTATAGTACATCTAATAGGAAATCACTGTGGTGCAGTATTCATTCATGTGTTTTTAAAGATTAAGGATTCTTAATGTTGTAGAGTATTTACCACTTCTGTCTTGTAGATGTGGCTCACTGGCCATTCTGACTGGAAACATGAAATAAACTACGGGTAGATAAATTATACAAAATATAGTGTAATGTTACAGTACTATGGCTGTAGTTATGATTTGGATTTTGGGCCAGTAACCTGAATTCAGCAGTAGGTTACAGGGACTGGCTTGGCTAGAACAGCTTGTTAGATGAAGTATCTGTAATGAAATCTGAACTTGATGACAAGTGAACATAGTGATAGTGTTTTAAAATTGTTTTTGGGGTATTGTGTTTTGGATTTAGATATACGTAATCTTAGAAAATTTCCAGTCAAGATTGTTGACATTTTATTTGGAACTCTACGTAATTTGAAGAGTTTTCAGTTCGTCCTTCATTGTCACCGATATGTGGTTTCCACAGAATATACTTGGTGTTTAAAAGTGTTAAATTGTTGTAATCACCATATATATTGAGTAAAGTGAAAGTGAAAATGACACATACCTAGCCTTTGTGTTAATAAAGTTGGAATATCTTCACCTTTTGTAGAGCAGTATTGAGACAACACTGTGTGTGAATTAGACATCTTTCTTGTTTTATGAGGCTATTTTATGGAGGACCATTTCCTTGATACACTCAACAACTTTGTTTTTCCACAACTGGAAGAACAGAAATTTGAAAGTGTGACAGGATGATGCAGCACCCTGATTTTCCAGGTTGGTGGATGGACAGAGGTTACAGAGTTCATAATTTCTGACTTTAATGTGCCTTTACTTTCTCTTGTGGAGGCATACACAAGTGTAATTATGGAGCCACTGCACAAGTACACATGTTAAAAAATTAAAGCACAGTATTATGTTGGCTGCTGCAACCATGATCAGCATAAGTACTGTTTGTGTGACGGTTATCTTGGTATCTGCCACATTACTAGGGATGAACATGTGGATCTTCACAGACACAATTCTAAGAATGAATTGTCATTCTCATTTTTGTTTTGTTTAGTTGTGTTTTGGTTATGAAAATATAACACTTTTAAACACCAAACATATTTAGTAGACACTGTATATTATGGCTTGAAATTTTTACAAGGTTATAGGGAAAGCCATTTTCTTACTTTTAAATAAAGTTCAAGTTGGACGGTGTGTTTCTGAAAAGGCCATTCAAAATGAATGTGAAACTGAGGAAATTAAAAGTTAAATAGCTGTGGAAATTGAATACATAGAATGAATACTGTGTTACATAAAAACATAACCTAGTTCAGCATATTGGATTAAAATCTATTGTAGTTCACTTTGTCCATATGTCCTTGAGAGTCAGTTGCTGCTTTTTCACTTTCTGCTGAACTGTGTACCCCTTTTTCTCAGTACTGTTATGGGAGGCCATCATGTCATTGACATGAAACTGTATCCGATGTGATGTCTTCACTGTTCTGGATTATTATGCAGTGTATGTTGTAGTTGCTTACTGATATTTTGGGACACAAGTGTACACTTTATAACAGCCCAAAAATGTGAAGACCTCATCTGCACTGCAGTGGAGGCATGAAATCTCACAACCTTACAATGTAATTCCTCACAGTGTAATCCTCTCCAGTGCTGACAGAAGTGTTGATGAAGGTTTATTTTTTCTACCTTCATCTTCCTCTTTCTACATCTCCACCTCTTCATCCTTAGACACATCAGATTTAATCATTCTATGCACTGTTCTCGGGTGTGTGTGTCACATGTCAAATAGGATAGTTATCACGGAATATGTATTCTTGAAATGATACACCCTCTTTCAACTTATCCGAGACATCTTAGGCTATACTAAGGTCTGCTCCATCTTCACTATCATTGGTTTGATTTAAATTAAATTCACATTTTTTAAAACTCTTCACTATTGTCATGTGTGACACAATGCCATGATTCTACAATGAAATGTGCTGTTTTTGAAGTTTTCTTGCATGAGTGTTGCCTAATGAAACACCTTGTGTTCTATCATATAAATATTTTCCTTACAAATTGCTTGTGGAGATGTGTGAATGGTGTGATTATTCATTGGGATCAGGTGGTTGGAAAACACTGTTACAGTCGTGGGTGAAAACACATCTTTCACATTATTTACGTAACTTGTGTGGGGATGTTCTGCACACTGGCCAACAAAATGGGAAATAGTACTGTTTCAGAAACTCATTCTGGCATCTATGCCCTTCAGTAGTTGGTTAAGTTGGCCTGTATTACCCATGCTTTTCTGTTGGCTACATATTGTGTGGGAAACATTCTGATATTTTTAGAGCAACAAGGGTTTCACTCTTCGTGATTACAAATGGTTGGAGTTGACAGACCCATTGGCATTGCTGGGTAACAGAAACATTATCCATTTCTTGGAATTCTTTTTTACTTTTGGATCTCCTTTCTCCTTGTAATGGTATGTGGCAGCCAGAAGAATAACCCAGTCTCATTACCATTATATGTGATCATAGGTTTGTAACGCCCAGTAATTTGAGTACCTGTCCCTTTCTCCATTCCTCTACTGTTGAAGAGTACACTTTTGCACTCTCCTTGTACAGTTTTGTACACAACACTGTGTTGCTGCTTGAAGCTGTTGATCCAGCCATTATAAACCAGTGCATCATGTTACCTTTGTTGGTATCTAGTTGGTCTAAAGTATCAATTTTTGGTTGTTGGAGCATTTGTCATGTTGGAACATTGATTGTTATCAAAAATTAACCTCTATCGTACTGGTGTTCTTTGTCAGAAATGGGCATTTAAATCCGCAAGTTACTAAGGTTCCCCACCAGGAACATTGTGGCCATTTAAATGCACTGTAAACTTATGTGGAGGCACAGAATTAAACCCCAACTCATTAACTCCACATTAGATTATGTTTTGTGGTCAGATTCCCACTCCAGCTGACTTACCCAATTAAGAACCTATGTACCTCATGAATGGGAGTTGCATACTGAGAAACCTCATATGTTTCTTGTTTCACTGTGCAACAGTAAGCCTTTCATTCCCTTCACAAATACGTCTAGCAGTTCGTAGTAACAACAGATCATTTCTGGGAATGAAGCCTCGTTTACTGTGCTTAGCATTCCAGTCAGAGGAACGTCTAGTGAAGATTTGTTTTGTAGAAGAATTTTCTTGCTGTGTACCCCACTGAAATATAACTACATAATATCGTTGACTGATATATGGCACTCTGGTTCTTATCCTAGCCAAAACAGAGACGTTTTGTGGACTGTCGCAGGATATATTACTACAAAAAGGGACTAAGCACCAACTGTTTGTATCTGATAAAATGCCAGTGGTGCAGGTTTTTTCATGCCTGTTTTACATTTCAGTTCAGATTGTACACTGTTACAGAAGGAAGGATTAAAAAAAAGGTGATAAAGAGACTGCATACCTTTGAACACAAATAAATATTTAAGTATAGGTCATTACCGTCCACACTATGTTGTCACTTTTTTCCCAAAACATATACTGAAATTGAGAGACCTAATTGGAACACTTCATGCGGGGTTATAATTTAAATGAAGTTTGGTATGTAGAAATAAACAACAGACTGGTCTGTAAAAAGTTGATCCACAGAACAGCAGAAGTAATATGGCATTTCACTGCATGACCACCTGTTCCAACTGCGTAATAATAAGCTGGACTAAATATTCATTCCTCAGTAAGCAGTCTGTTATGAGTGTGCTTAATAGAACTGGGTTCCTGTCCTGAAACTGGATATCTGAACTGGTTTGGGACAGTGAGAGTCATGAAGCAGGGGCCCCAAGCTACAACAGCTCTGAGGATGAGGGAGGTTGTGACGACGAGCCATGGGTGTCACACCTGCAATCAGACCGACCAACAAATAGAGGTCACTTGTCTAGCAGTTCATTTTCTTCAAATTTCTCTGATGAAGAGAAAGTTTTAAAAATGGGCCACTTCAAAAGGTCCAAACACCATCCACTTCACAGTGGACATGACCCTCTGGTCTCACAGTAGTGTAGTGCATGCTCTAGAGTGGGCCCCAGGGGCAAAAAGGCAATGAAGCACCACATATAAAATGACGGCTGCAGTCCACTTAGCGTTTTCCTGTTGTATTTCATGGAAATTATCACGCTGCTGGTGATAAAGATTAAGATATACTACCATGGCCACCTCGACAGAATTGACAACAGACCTTTGCCTCTCCCTAATGTGACTGAGGCCGAAATGCTTGTGTTTCTTGCGATAACGATACAACTGGAACGTTGCATACAGACAAACAAACTAACGGGCAAATAACTCACCAATTCCATACATGTTTCGACAGTGCTATGAAATGGGACAGATACCATCACATCCTTTGTGTACTACACTTCACAGGCAACAGTAATGAGCCTGATATGACAGACAAAAATTCTGACAGGTTATGGAAGATGTGAAATCTGTTTGAAGTTATAAACAAGACATTTTCAAACTTTTACAGCTCTTATGAACATCTGGCTGTAGAAGAAATTATTATTTTATTCAAAGGAAGGGTCATTTTCAGACAATACATACTCAAGAAACACAAATGTTTTGGCATCAAAATTTATAAACCATGTGACAAGACTGTATACACGTATGACATGACAGTTTATTCTTTACTTAACGGGGGTGTGGAAATTTCAAATTGAGATTCTCGATTCATCCTTGTGTGTGATATCCTGGAAACAATGACGCAAGTTGGTAGACACAAATAGCACTCAACAAAGGTTGGTCTGTCTCATTCCGTGATGGAGATGCAGCCAAAGTGTTGTGTGTGAAATGCGAGTGTTGTGACAAGAAAAGCTGTTAGTGAAGTTTGGCGGAAGTATGAAGTGTGTGTAGTAAGATGATGTTTCTGACACTACCACACCAAGGCATAACTCCAAAAAATTGAGTCTGAAATTTCCTATGCAAACGTGGGGCCCAAAACAGGAATGTAAGTAAAATAAAATGAAAATTATAAAATTTTTTAAATTAACTTCCTGCGAGTATGCACTAAAAATTTCTACTGAATTGTTATTGAACTGAAAAATCTCTGATTTATTCCCAACACAATGCAGATTATTTAATTATTTCATCATCTTTGGTTCGTAAGATATAAACGTTCGTTTTCAGACATGCGCAAATGATTTAAAGGGCCATTGCATAAAAACTGCATACCCCAGGTATGAAGACTGAATTAAATTCCCACATGATAAAGGTTAAAATAAATAATTATGTTTGTTAATTTCATTTTTGGTAGATTAATATATCGTAACCAGAAAATAAAATAAAAACTGTTTGTGAGTTCATTGTGCAGTCAGGCAAACAGCAACACTAACACACAGATTTAATATATGTGTGTGGAATTTGCAGTTACTTATAACTTGCAACAAAAATAATTTGTCTCTACATAGGCATGTCAGGAGAAAAAACCATTGGTTTGTGGATGTGTCTTTGAAGCCATAGTCATAAATGTACTCAAAGATATAAGAAGGGATAAAAAATTACAATTACAAAAAAAAAAATTCTCACTTGATTTTCGAT
>Ga0209755_10001744_pt1 | contig 32506 bp, 26 predicted proteins | sample TergutCo191P1_FD_187301 | JGI IMG/M metagenome (GOLD analysis project Ga0209755, IMG submission 187301) | Cornitermes sp. P1 segment gut microbial communities from Petit-Saut dam, French Guiana - Co191P1 (SPAdes) (version 2) | ecosystem: Host-associated > Arthropoda: Insects > Digestive system... | reverse complement strand
GAATTAAACAAAAAGCTAGCAAAGCATCTGCAATGGAGCAATCATAAAACCATGAGGGTATTGGGAAGGAAGTCGCCAGTTGAGAGATTGGATGAGTTTTTTGGGTCAGGTCATTGACAAACGCAAAAATATTAAAAAAATAAAGTGAATTTTTTCTTGACAAAGGGAAAAAAATGTGGTAGTATGATTTGGTTAAAGAAGAAGCCTGCTTCTCACCTTGTGCCTTTTGTTGATGGTGCTAGGTTTTAAATTAATGGAATTTGTTTTCTTTTAATTTTGCGGGCTGGGCTTAGTGCAGTCCGTTTTGTGTTGCGGATATTTTAGGAGGTGCATGGGTATAGCAACAAATTATTTTATCAATGAGCAAATTAGGGACAAAGAGATTCGGCTGATTGGGTCAAGTGGCGAAATGGTGGGCATTGTATCCACTAAAGATGCTATGAAGATGGCTGAGGACAAGAATATGGATTTGGTGAAGATTTCGCCAAACGCCAAGCCCCCTGTTTGCAAAATTATGGACTTTTCCAAGTTCAAATTTGAGCAAAGTAAAAAAGAGCGTGAAGCTCGCAAAAAGTCTAAAAACGTGGAGACCAAGGAATTATGGCTATCACCAAATATTGACAAAAATGATGTTGAAGTCCGTGTTAAACGGGCAATTGAGTTTTTGAAAAAAGGTGATAAGGTTAAGATTACTGTGCGTTTTAGGCATGGGCGCGAGATGGGGCGCACATCAGTTGCCAACACTATTTTGGACGATTTTGCCAAGGCTGTGGCAGACTTTGGCACTGTTGACCGCGGTGCCAAGCTTGACGGGCGCAGGATGTCCATGTTTTTGGTGCCTAGAAAAGATATTGTGAAAGACATTAAAAAAGATGCAGAACCTGAAAGCGAAGTAAAAAATCAAGAAGAACAAAAGGAGAGTTAATATGCCTAAAATGAAAACACATAGGGCTTCTGCCAAGCGTTTTAAGGCCACGGGAACTGGCAAACTAAAGCGCATGAAGGCGAACAAGAGCCATATTTTGGAAAAAAAGTCACCAAAGCGTAAAAGAAACCTAAGAAAAGCAACGCTTATTGACAAAACAAAAGAAAAGAACTACAAACAGGCTATGCCTTATCTGTAAAAATGGAGGAGTACACTTATGGCAAGAGTTAAAAATGCTATGACTGCTAAGAAAAAGCATGTCAAGACCCTTAAATTGGCTAAAGGTTATTACGGAGCCCGCTCCAGACAATATAAAACTGCAAAACAGGCTGTTATGCGTGCTATGGCGCACAGCTATATCGGGCGCAAACAGCTTAAGCGTGACTATCGCAGGCTTTGGATTACCCGGATTAACGCCGCAGCGCGTATCAACGGCATGAGCTACAGCCGCTTTATGAACGGGCTTAAAGTAAGCGGTGTTAACATTAACCGCAAAATGCTTGCAGAAATTGCAATCCACGATGCACCTGCCTTTACCGAGCTTGTTCAAACTGCAAAGGCTGCACTGTAGAAAGTGGTGAATTAATGCTAGAACAAATAAAGGCTTCTTTGTCAGGCTATGCTTCTAAACTGGGTGAAATGGGGAAATCTCTTTGACGTTGTTGGTTTGGAGCAAAAGGCAAAAAAGCTTACCGAGCTGAGCTTTGCCCCTGATTTTTGGGATGATGGGGCGGCTGCCCAAAGTATTTTGAAAGAAGTTAAAGCACTTGAAAATAAAGCAAAGGCATTTCGTAAGCTTGAAGCGGCTTACGAGGATGTCTTTGTTTTAATTGAGTTGGCTCGCGAGGATGGGGAGAGCCTTGGCGAGCTTTTGCCTGAAATCAAGGGAGCAGCTGCTGATTTTGAGCGGGAATTTGAGGGTTTTTCTGCGTCGATTCTCCTTAGTGGTGAGTATGATGGAAGTAACTGTATATTGTCCCTGCACGCGGGCACGGGGGGCACGGAGGCGTGCGACTGGGTGGCTATGCTCCACCGTATGTATACCCGTTTTGCCGAGCGGCGGGGCTTTGATGTGGAAGTTATTGACTTTTTGGATGGGGACGAGGCAGGCACAAAGTCTGTGACCCTTTCAATTACAGGCGAAGCCGCCTATGGGCACCTGAAAAGCGAGGCTGGTGTGCATCGCTTAATCAGGCTCTCGCCCTTTGATACTGCCGGCAAACGCCACACGTCCTTCGCGTCTTGCTCAGTATTGCCTGAGGTGCAAAATGACAAGGATGTGGAAATTAATCCTGATGATTTGCGGGTGGACACCTACCGCGCAAGCGGGGCGGGCGGTCAGCACGTCAATAAGACAGATTCTGCCATCCGCATCACCCACCTGCCCACAGGCATAGTGGTCCAGTGCCAAAACGAGCGCAGCCAGCACAAAAACCGCGACTTTGCAATGAAAATGCTACGCTCAAAACTCCTTGAGCTTAAACTGCAAGAGCAAAATAAAAAAATAACCGAGCTTAGGGGCGATGTAAAAGAAATTGGCTTTGGCGCGCAAATCCGCACCTACACCTTCCACCCCTACAATTTGGTCAAAGACCACCGCACCTCAGCCGAAGCAGGCAACATTGGTGCCGTGATGGACGGCGCGATTGACAGCTTTATAAACGCCTATCTGCACTGGCTAAACACCAATAAATGTTAGTAAACAAAGATTCTTAAAAATTTCCTCTTTACAAGAGTCAATTTTTATGTTATGATAGGGCTTGTAAATGTTTGTAAATCCATGACAAGGGAAGTGACGACTGTCTATGAAAATCCAGAAAATTAGCGAGAATCAAATAAAATTCGTTTTGACGCAGGATGATTTGAACCTGCGTAATATGCAGCTGCATGAGCTTTCCTATGGCTCTGCAAAGGCGCAGGAACTCTTTAGCGAAATTATGCAAAGGGCAGGGGTGGAGTGTGGGTTTTACACATCCAAGGACACTCCATTGATTATTGAAGCTATTCCTGTTCATGAAAACGGCATTGTTGTGATGATTACAAAAATTACTAATTATGCTGACCTTGAAAATACAGGGATGGCGGCTGTGCTTAAAAACTTTGGGCAGCAGTTGTTTCCTGACTTTATGCCGCCTTGCGGGGCAAGCCCATTTGACATTTTTGAGCACCTTGCAAATCTGCCCCACCACATGCCGCATATGCCGCACATGCACCAGCAACAGCTCTCCCCAGACCATGACCACCTGATTTTTGAGTTTGAATCCCTTGACCAAGCCGCCGCAGCCTGTGCCCGCATTAATACCGCGTACATAAAAAGCAACAACTGCCTGTATAAATATGACAGCCGCTACTACCTGACAATTGACAACAGCAAACAAAAGATTCCTCAGGCGCAAATTAACCTGCTTAAAGAGTACGGTACCGGCTTTTCCAATAGGGAAATGTCCAAGTTGCGCCTTTTGGAGCATGGCGAGGTCATTATCAAGAAAAACGCCGTAAACATCCTGACCGCATACTTGAGTTGAGGAGAACAATACATGAAATACAAGATAGTGAGCGTTAGGGATGTTCCTGATTATTTGGGACCTATGGTTGATTATTATACTTCTAAATGGAATCTCAACAAAGATATTTGGCATGGATTGATTTCGGAGTGTATAACCACTCAGAGCCCGCTTCCGCGCTGGTATCTTATGGTAGATGGTGAAGATATTGTTGGATGTATTGGTCTTATGGTTGATGATGCCTTTAATCCGACCATTGCAGGACTATACATTGAGGAGAGTCTAAGGGGTGAGGAGCTTGGGGGTTCGCTCCTTGAGCGTGTCCTAGAGGACGCCAAAGAGCAGGGGTTGGCGAGGTTACACCTCCAAACTTACCACAAAGGATACTTTGAGAAATACGGCTGGAACTACCACGGCAACGACCCCGAAAACAAGGTAAGAGATTATGTTATTGACTTATTATGACGCGCTATATGCCAGATATGGCAATTTGAACTGGTGGCCTGCAAGTACGCCTTATGAGGTGATTGTAGGTGCTGTTTTGGCTCAAAACACCGCATGGCGAAATGTAGAAATTGCCCTCGCAAACTTCGGGGGCTTTTTGTGTCCTAAGAAGGTTTTGGATATGAAAATTCCTGAGCTAATTGACATTATCCGTCCCGCTGGGTTTTTTAACCAAAAGGCTGTATACCTAAAAGAAGTGACCAGATGGTTTGCGCAGTACGATTTTGACGCAGAAGCTGTCAGGGGCGAGCCGCTAAAAAAGCTGCGCCCCGAACTGCTTGCAGTCAAAGGCGTGGGCAAAGAAACAGCCGACTCCATCTTGCTATATGCCTTTGGCTTTGCGACTTTTGTGGTGGATGCCTACACCGTCAGGCTTTGCGAGCGCTTGGGGCTTGATGTGGGCAAAGGCTATGATGCTGTGAAGAATTATTTTGAAGACAATCTGCCCTACGACGCTGAACTTTTCAACAACTACCACGCTTTGATTGTCATTAATGGAAAGGACCATTGCCGTAAATCAAAGCCACTGTGCGGCACTTGCCCTCTTGAGGGGTATTGCCAGTGGGCAAAACAGCCGCCTATGACAAGGAGTTAATGATTTCCTCGCGGGTTAGGGCTTTAAGCGGGCGCGCTGTGCGCTGCCCTGTGGTGTCATCGAATTTGCAGATTGGGTGGTAGTCGCAGTGGGTGCAGGGGGAGTTCGCTCGGTGTTTGTATGGGGATATGGGGATAAAGCCTGCCAAAATGTCCTCTCCGGCACTTTTTGCAAGGTGCATTACATGGTCAAGGAGACGGGCAAAGGTGTCGGCAGGGACTTGCGCACTGGATTTTTTATAGCTGTCTGCATTTTGGCTTATGGCGGTTTGTACCTCGTCATCATCAAGGACAATTCCGCTCATTTTGAAGGTGTCTAGCACCTTTTTTTTGTAGGTATTTGGGTCTGTCAGTTTATTGTCAAAATCTAGAAGTGGGTTTAGAAGGTTAAAATAAAATGCGGCGGCAGGGAGGATTTTTAGGGCAGCTGCCTCGCCCCGATTGGTCGCGATTTGGCTGACAAAGGCACCTAAATAGACCAAGAGCTGCATGTCCAGCCCATAATAGACCTCCTCCAGCGAGAATTGCTTGCGCCCTGATTTATAGTCGATAATTTTTACATAATCAGCACCTCCAAGCTTGCCCACGTCCACACGGTCAATGCGCCCTTCCAGCAGCATTTTGGCATTGTCGGACAGCTCAATTTCGATTGGGGGCAGATAATAATCCGCGTCTTTTTGTGGAACTCCAAAAGCAACCTCATTATATGTTAGGGAAAATTTGCCATCTGATAAATGCTTTGCAAGTGCGTCTGCGCTGCGCTGGGAGATAAGGCGCATTTTGGAGGCAAAATGCTTGTAACGCCCTGACGAGCCCAGCTTTTCATTGCTAGGGTCGTCAAAAACAGCGTCAACGCTGGCACTGATAATATCTGCAACCTTGCCCTCGTCCGCTGCATCCGCCGCGTCAAGGCTTTTTAATGCTTCGCCAAATTTTGACAAAATGTCATGGTAGATATTGCCCATATCAAGGGCACCAACCTCGTGAATCTTGCGCTTTTTGGCGTGGAGGTTAAATTCGGCAAAGTAGGCAAAGGGGCAGGAAATGTATTTTTGAAGTCTGGTAACAGAGGTACGAATATCACGTTTGCCCAGCTTTTTTAAGGCGTGGTTTGCATTAGAAAACTCCAGCCCTCCTTTCATTGCGGCGATTTTTTGGGAAAATTCCTCGTCTTTGGCAAAATAGGCGTAAGCATCCAGCAGGTGCGGTTCAACCTTAGCACCGCTTGCGGCGCGTTTCCCAAGGGCTAAGGTCAGGTCGGTAAATGCCTTGTGCTTGTTTGAAATAAGGGGCAGGGGAACACCTAACTCAGGAAACAGCTCTCTCACGCGGTTTACAAGCCGCGCGGGGTTTGCTCCCTTGCCCTCAAGGTCGCCTGCAGGGAAGCTTATTGCCAAAAATTCGGTAGGCTTGGAAATATTTGCATATATCAAAAATTCCTCCTCGTTAATTTTGGCTGTGGAATCCATGGCAAGCTTTAGCCCGCCGCTTGCAAGGGCTGCCCTGTCGTCATCGGACAAAAGCCCCGCATCCGCTGGGCGGGCAGGCAGTGCCCCGTCTTTTGCCCCAAGGATAATAAGTGCCTTAATCGTGCCAAAACGGGTGCGGCGCATGTCGCCCATCACCAGCTGGTCAAGTGAGGGCGGGGCAAGCCCCAAATCAGGCAATCCCGCCTCAAAAATCTTAGCAAAGCCGCCTACGCTCTCTTTATGCTCAGGCAAAATTTCTACCATTTTGCTAAGGGTGCCCATGATGGCATCCCAAATTTGCTCATGCTCGCGAAGCCGCTGGTTGTCGCCTCGAAGCCCGGCTGAATCTGCCCATTTTTCAAGGGCATCAGGCGCACCATTTTTCATTAAAAATTCATAAATCCTATGGGCAAAATCTTTCAAAGGAAACTTTTTGCGGGGCGTGAAACTGCTAGCCAAAACGTCCATGGTCTCCACGGCTTTTTGCCTAATTTCGTTTAGCCGCTCCAAATCCTCGTCTTTACCAAACTTAAAATCCTCCTGCCAAGATTTTCCGCGGATGTTATATGCAAGTACATAATTTTCCAATAAATCGATTTCATCTTGATTTTCAAAAACAGGCAGCCGCAGATAGTTAAAAACCGCCTCATAGCTCCAGTTTGTGTGAATAATGCGGCAGGCAGTAAGCACCATTTGGGCAATGGGATGCCCCAAAATACTGCGGCGCACATCCACAAAAACAGGTATGCCATAACTGCCAAAGATTGCAGGCAAAAATTTGTCATAACGGGGCAGGTCGGTGGCTACAATGCCGATTTCACTGTATTTGTAGCCTCTGTCATGGGTTAGCGTGGCGGTCATGCGGGCGGCAAAATCAATCTCGTCAAAAATGCTGGCAGCCCTGTAAATCTGGATATTTTTAGGAGATTCAGCATAAATTTTTTGAGCTGAAAAGCCTAGGTAATTTTCGCATAAAAAGGCGAGCTCGGGTGTGTGCTCGTGGCGGGAATGGTCAAGGATTATTGGTTTTTCCATTTTCGCACCTATTTGGACAACAATTTTTGAAATGTCCTGCATGGTCTGCACCACTTCATTATACAGCCCAAGGCGCGACAAATCGCTAAAATCCGCCGCATCCTTAGGGGACGCCAGCGTAATCTTGACCTGGTTGGTGCGCTGAATAAGGGCACTTATAACCTTGATTTCCTGCGGTGTAAAGCTCTTAAAACCGTCAATCCAAATACGCGCTCCTGCCAAAAAGTCCGACTGGGGGATTTTTTCAGCAAGAATATCCAGCACCTCGTCATTAGAAATATAGGAACTTTCCATAAATTCCCTGTATTTTGCATATATCAAGCTTATGTCTGAAAGCTTCATGCCAAGAGGGCTCTCTGACGCTGCCGTGGCGCGGGCTTCAAGCTGGTCAGGGCAAATGTCATAATTGTAAAACTCGGTAATAGAGGCGGCAAGCCCATCCAAAAAACCCCGCGAATCCCTTGCAGTGCGAAAATACTGCAGCTCATCTAAAAGCCCAGCCACAATCTTTCTAAGCACCATATTTTTTCCACTATTTTCTAAAATAATCCGACCTACACCACCAGTCTTGCCAAGAACAAAATAGCTCAAACGGTCAAAAGAAAGCACCCGTGCACGGCTCAAAACCCCGCCGGTCCACCCTAAAAGAGCCTTCTCACTCTGAAAAGAGCCTTGCTCAGGCACAACCAAAATAAGGGGCGCGTCCCCGGTATCTGCTTGCGCCTCAGCTATTTCACGATAACAAAACGAAGTCCGCCCAGCCCCAGGCTTTCCCAGCACAAACTGAACCCGCATATCTAACCTCCAACCTCTAATTTCTAACCTCTAAACTTGTTCTATTTCTAAGCCACGCCTAATAAACTGAAATAAACCCCCTCAAGGAGGCAGAAAATATGGCAAAATCTAGATTTGTCGTTTTACGAATGAAAGATATAATCCGCACAGGTATTTTTGTGTTGATTGGAATTATACTTTTGGTTGCACTTATATGGGCAATAATGCCCCGCGGCGCAGACCGCGGTGCCACGGCGGCAGAGACTTTTGGAAGCTTTACTCCCGGTACATACACCGCCTACATCATACTCCACAACCGCCCAGTAGCAATTTCTGTAACTGTAGATGAAGAAAATATTTTGGACATTGCCCTAAGCGAGATGGATACGGTTGTTGAGGTGTTTTACCCACTAATTCGCCCTACAATGGCACAGTTGTCCACACAGGTGCTCAGGAGCCAAAGCACCGAGGTCACAGCACCGCTTGAAACCATGCACACCAGCCGCATACTTTTGGATGCAATCAATTTTGCTCTTGAACAAGCGGCTAATAACTAGACTTCACTTCAATAATTTGTGCATCAATTATCCCATCTATAATGTTCATAACGGCATAACTAACTCCAATTGCCCCGCGGGGCTCAGTGATTGAGCCTGGGTTTAGGAGGGTTATGCCATTTTTTTCTGTAAGGGCAGCCACATGGGTGTGCCCGAAAAGTGCAGCACATGCTCCAAGCTTGCCTGTGTGGTGAAAAAGCCTGTCTGGTCCGCTTTTTACGGCGTGCACATGCCCGTGGGTAAGGTAAAGCTTTACACCGCCAAGCTCAATCAAAGCATCATCGGAAAAAGGACTAAAAGAGTCACAGTTTCCTGCCACAATATGGTATTCTAAATGGGGATGCAGTGCGCGGACACGCAAAATATCCGACACATAATCCCCCAGAAAAATCACATTTGAGGCTAAGGTGTCAGCACCAATAATTTGCGCCATAAGCCTTGAATCCCCATGGCTGTCACTAAATACTAAAACTCTCATTCAAATACTCCACCACTTTTTGCAACGCATTTGCTCTATGGCTAATCTTATTTTTTTCCTCTATGCTAATTTGGGCAGCGGTTTTTCCAAATTCAGGCAGATAAAATATAGGGTCGTAGCCAAAACCGCCATCCCCTGCGGGCTCTAGAGTAATCTCGCCCTCCATTACTCCATGGAAAATTTCCATATCTGTGGAGCCCAAAAGCACGATAACACACATATACCGCGCTGCACGCTCCTCACCAATCTGCCCCAAAATCCAGTCATGCCGCGTCACATAAGGCGTGTCCCGCCCCATAAAATTTGCCGAATCTACCCCAGGAAGCCCTCCAAGCGCGTCAATCACAAGCCCCGAATCTTCACTAAGGACAATACAGTCCCCGCCGATTACCCCGCGGACAGCCTGCGCCTTTTTCACAGCATTTTCCTCAAATGTGCTCCCATCTTCAACAGCGTCCAAATCTATATCAAGCCCAATATCACTAAGGGATAAAATATCAAAAGCAGACCACCTGTCGCCACGAATGGTCTGCTCAAAATATCTCTTTATCTCTCTCACTTTTCCCACATTATGGGAAGCCACAATAATTCTCATTTAGTCACAGTCCGCGGGATTCGTAGGGCAAATAAGCCCGTATGTACCGCCTCTGCGCTTGTAAACTACATTAACTTCAAATTCGGTATTTCTAAAAACATAGAAAGTGTGCCCTGACAAATCCATCTCCATAACAGCTTCCTCAGGAGTCATGGGCTTTAGAGGGAATTGCTTCATGCGCTCAATCACAATTTCTTCGGCATCGTCATAGGCATCGTCATGGGCTTCATCATAAAAAACTTGAGTAAGTTCGTCCTTAAAGGCGGCGTTTCTACGCACACGGTCTTTAAGCTGGGATTTATATTTGGTGCGCTGTTTGTCTAAAACATCCACAACGCCGTCAATGGCAGAAAACATGTCGTTTGACACTACCTCGGCACGCAAAAGCCTTTTGCCGGTGGGAATAGTAACCTCGACTTTATTGTCTTGCTTGATGGCAGTAAAGGTTATGCTAACCTCAACATCATCAGGAAAAAGGCGGGATAGCCTGCCCATCTTTTTCTCGGCATGGTCTTTCACATCCTGAGGGACAGCAAGATTTTTTCCAGTAAAATTAAATCTCATAAACTCAGCTCCTTTGTAAACGTCTTGGGATTTCATTATACAACATATAGGGGGGTTTTGCAAGTCCTAATTTACAGTTATCGAATGGATTATGCCCTGCACGGAAATGTAGCGTGTGCGGATGTTTCTTACAGAGTTTACAGCCACCTCATATGTGCCCTCCACAAAGATTGCACCGTCGGTTTCGCGCCCGCTTGCCCTGATTGTCAGGTAGACATTTGTAAAATTATCAGGCAAAGGTGCAAAAATCACACTTCCGTCATGCAGGACCTGCGAGCGGTAATGAGTGGCAGTGTGAAAGTCGTGAATCACGCCAATAAACTGCCCCATTTGACGGTCATAGACCCTAAGCCCGCCTTGGTAATAGGGCAGGGTAAATGTGCGCACACCCTCAATGCGAATGACAAAATCCACCGTCACACCGTCGTCATCAAAATTTGTGGCAGGGGATGCAAAGCGATACACAGTACCAGCCGCAACAACCAGTACAACCAAAACCACAAGTAAATCCACTATGCTTATTTTCCCAAATAATTTTCCATTTTTATCCATTATTCCACCACCCCGCTTGTGTCAATGCCCACCACGGTGCTGACCCCTGCAACTCCGCGCATCCGTATATATTTTTCCATGCCTACCTGAACCGCCTGCCCTTCAACCAAAACCTGAGAGTGCGTAACCACGCCACGCCCGCGGATTGTAAGGTAAATGTCATATCTTTCAGGCACATAAACCTCGGCAAAACTCAAGGTTTCATGGTCAAAAGTGATTTGCACAGCAGGTTGATAACGAATATGCACCACCGTGCCCAAAAAATAATTGCGAACAGAGTCGCGAATTTCGCCGCCGCCCATAAACACCTCAGCATAGCCCGGTGGGGCTTGGCGAATTTCTATAACATAATAAACATAGCCTTCATCGCCAGTAGGACCTGAAAAAAACCACACGGCAAATGCCGCAATTCCAAGTAAAACAAGCACTATCAGCCCATCAATAATATTAAATCTTCCCCGTTTTTTGGTCATAACACTCAACCTCCGTTTCTATATTTGAAAGGGCTGCACCCACAGCCATTATAAGCCAGAAAAATCCAACCATCCTAAAGTTATACCAAACATTGTCAGTTAGTCCCATAAGCAAAAAGCCCGCCATGCCCGCTGCAAGGGCTGCGGCTAAGGTCCTGTGCTCCACAGGGGAGCAAGCCACTTTTTTGAACAAGCCCTTGAAAAATCCGCCCAGTACCGCAAAAAAGGTGAATATGCCGCCAATGCCCCAATATATCATGATTTGCAAATACAAATTATGGGCATGCTGGGTAAAAACAGCGGAAAACGCAAACATATTGTAAATATAGTTAAAATTTTCCACACCCTGCCCGATGCCTATGGGCCAAAAGACGCGGAGCATGTCGATTGCCCCAAGGTATATGGACATTCTAAATGATGTAGAGGTGTCGGTCATATCGCCTATGGATAAGAAACGGTAGATTATTTCAGGAGGGATGATAAATGGGGCTGCCATAAGGGCAAGGATGCCCAAGCCAACCAGCCTGCGGTCGCGCATAAGGGCAAAAAGCCCTGCCGCAAGGAGCATGCCAAGCCACGCACCCCGCGAGTGGGTCAGCACAAGACAAAGGCTTGCCGCCGCAAATATGCCCAGTGCCATAAACTTATGAAGAAAATCTTTGTAATAATAAAGCATGGCAAATGCGAGGATTACAATGAAAATCAGGAAGCTTCCAAGGACATTTGGATTGTCAAGAGTAGAATAAATCCGCACGGTCGCTGCGCCAAACATGTCCATGTCCAGCCATGCCTCGGTCATGGTGAAATTGCCCGTCACCCGCTGCCAAATGCCAAAAAGTGCCACAAAAAGACCAGATGTGGCTATAACCGCAGCAGCTGCCAGCAGCTTTTCTTTGGTATCAAGCGTGTTTTTCACCACGAAATAGAATGTGACAAAAAGCAGGTAAACGAGCAGGGCGGGGAGGGTGCTTGCAAAATGATAAGAAACCACCAGCCCATACGCCATAATGCCCATAAACAGGAGCACAAAGACGTCTGTATAACCAAATTTCATCTTAATGCCCCCTGTAAAAAGGACTTTGATTGCAAATGAGCCGATTGTGCCTGCAACAAGCGCGATAATTAGCATTGTGGGGAGTATTGGCGCGAAAAATGCGGCGGCAAAAATCCCAAACTCCACACGCCACAAAACCAGCACTCCGCCTATGATGCCGCCGGATGCCAGCACAAGCCCCATAAGCCCGAACAAATGTGCTGCCGCCCCTATGGCAGCCCCAAGGAGCACAAACACAGGCAAATAATATTTTTTCTCACGCTCGTCATAATTTTCATGGGTTATATAGAAAAAACCAAGCCCTTTTTGTAAGACCCACGAACCCCTGTGAAGCTGGGCAAATGAGCGGTTCAAAAGAAGCAGAGGTACTGACAATGCAACTATTGCCAAAAATACCCAACTTGTGTACCCATCCACCAAAAAGCCCATGCCTGCAGGGATGCCGCCCATCAGGAGCACCATTATCCCGAAGGAGCGCAGAGAAACATAAGGCAAAGAGCCGCAAATGCCTGATACAGTGGACAAAACCCAGCTTCGTTCTATATGCGGGGCAGTATATTTTGACATGCTGGGATTGCGGAGGAGCCTGCCAAAAAAACTGCCCTCAAAGCCCCGCTCCACGCGCCCCTCGGCAGCAACGGCAGCAAAAAACTTACTCTCCTTAAACATCCCCAAAACCCAAGCAAAAAACCTGCCAATCAGGCTGTGCTTAAAATAATGGCTTGCGCGCTCGCCAAAGCGCGAAAAAAGCCCGTAAAAAAAGCTATTTTCAATCATTTTGAAACCCCTAAAAGTCCGTCATAAACATCTTGAATTTTACCAGTCATAACGTCAACGGTAAATTTATCACTAAAAATCTCCTTTGCCTTTTTGCTCAAATGGTCGTATTCCCCTTTATTTTGCTTTAGCTGGAGTATTGCCTTGTACAGTGCCGCATAATCTTTAGGCTCAAACAAAATACCGTTTACACCATCGTTGATTACAAATGGATTGCCCCCCACATCCGTCACAACAGCGGGAATCCCAAGGCTTAGCCCCTCTAGTAGTGCCAGGCTTGTCGCCTCAGAAAAAGAAGCGTTTATTTGTAAATGACTAATACCAAGAACCTCCTCAACATTCTCAATAAAGCCTGTAAAAATCACATTTTCAAGCTCCAGCATTTCTGCCATTCTTTTAAGATTCTCCTCCTCAGAGCCTGTCCCAACAAAAAGAAACTTCACACTGGGGTCTTCTTTTTGGACCATCTGGGCGGCTTTAAGTACGTATTCATGCCCTTTCACCTTTTCAAAGCGGGCAACCATGGTGCATACAAAATCTGTTACATCCACCCCAAACTTAAAACGATAGGACATTTTCTCATGCTTATCAGGCTCGGACAAAGGGTCTATAGCATTGTAAATCATCACGGTTTTACGCTGTTTTGTTCCTGTTTCCATCAGGTTGATTTTTGCCGCAGGGCTTGTGGCAATAACCCTATCTGAAAGATAGTTATTAATCGCTCCAGCAATTTGCTTATATGGAAATTTTTTCTTATATCCATGCTGAAGGTCCTCGCCCTGGCGGGTGTAGACGCTGTGGCGGGTGTGCACCACCTTGATTTTTGAAAGCTTTGCCGCAATGCGCCCTGACATGGACGCGTGGGTGTGGATGATATGGGGATTTTCCGCCTTGCACAGGGATTTTAGGGTCCTTATGGCACCAAGGGCAAGGGATTTGTCTGCAATGCCGTCAATCTCGATGGTGCGAACCCCAAGTTTTTGCACCTCAGGCAGCAAAAGAGAGCCTCTGGGCATTACTACAGAAATATCATACCGCCTTCGGTCAAAACTCCCCAAAAAAGTGAGCAAAAGCTTCCCCGCCCCGCCAATATTTGTATCTGTAATTATATGCAGTATTTTATACATAATCTTGCCTCCAAAAAATTAACTATTTCCCTATTGTAACAAATTATGGTATAATATACAAGTAAAACTTTTTTGACACAAAGGAGAGATTATGTATACAATTATAAATGAGGACAAAAATGCCAAATCTGCGCGGTTTGAGACTGTTCACGGAATTATAGAAACACCTGTTTTTATGAATGTTGCCACTGTTGCCGCCATCAAAGGGGCTGTGTCTGCCCTTGATTTGGCTGACATAAAATGCCAAGTGGTGCTTGCAAACACATACCACCTGCACCTGCGCCCGGGGGATGACGTTGTGCGGGACTTGGGCGGGCTATCAAACTTTATGAACTGGGATAAGCCCACCCTTACGGATTCAGGCGGTTTTCAGGTCTTTTCCCTTGCAAGGCTTAGAAAGATTAAAGAAGAAGGTGTTTATTTTAATTCGCATATAGATGGAAGAAAAATTTTTATGGGACCTGAGGAGTCTATGAATATCCAGTCAAACCTGGGCTCGACCATTGCTATGGCATTTGACGAATGCCCGCCTGCCCGCGTGGAAAAATCGTATATGCGTGATTCTGTAGACTTAACGACACGCTGGCTTGAGCGTTGTATTTCTCAATTATCAATTCTCAATTCAAAGTTTAATTCCAAACAAATGCTGTTTGGAATTAATCAAGGCGGTGTTTTTCATGATTTGCGAATTGAGCATGCCAAACGTATATCAGAATTTGATTTGCCCGGCTACGCCCTTGGCGGCTTTGCGGTGGGGGAGAGCGTGAGTGAGATGTATGACGCGCTAGAATCCACCGTGCCCCATTTGCCGCGGGACAAGCCCACCTACCTGATGGGAGTTGGCACCCCGCAGAATTTGCTTGAAGCAATTGAGCGGGGTGTAGACTTTTTTGACTGTGTAATGCCCTCTAGAAACGGGCGGCATGGCGGTATTTTTACAAGCCGTGGCAAAATTAATCTAAACAATGTGAAATACCAGCGTGATGACACACCCCTTGACCCTGACTGCCCATGCCCCACCTGTTTGCACCACTCTAAGGGCTACCTGCGCCACCTGCTAAAAGCCAAGGAAACCCTTGGCTCGCGGCTGTGCATTTTGCATAATTTGTATTTTTACAATAATTTAATGGAAGAAGTCCGTGCAGCTATACGGACGAATACATTTACGGAATATAAAAAAAGACAGCTGGAGAATTTTCAGTCGCCGGATTGACGAGGACGGCTGAGGGTGGTTACCCCGCGCCCCCACCCGTCACCCCGGGCTTGACCCGGGGTCCCATCGGGTTCGCCAAATTATTTTAGAGCGAAGAAGCGTTCGGCAAAACCGAGGGGACCCCGCGTCAAGCGCGGGGTGACGGGCTGGGGAGAGACGCAACACCCTTGGTCGTCTTTTCTAAAAAATAAATTGTTTAGATAGTTGATTAAATGGTTATAATCCCAATAAAAAATGGGTGCAGTGTGCCACCCATACATAAATTTTTGAAAAAACGCGAAAAAAACGCTTGACATTAGAACAAATATATGGTACAATTAAGTTCTGCGTTTTATTGACAAAATTTGGTCGCGAAACTATCCAAATCTCGTTTGTAAATTTAGTATAACACAACTTTGGAAATAAATCAATATATTTTTTATAAATTTTTTACCAATTTTAGCAAACATTTTAACAAAGGGGTCGGTGCTTATGGAAAAAACTAGGATTCGTCAGGTAGCCCTTGGTAAGTCTTGCAGGGTTAGCTATTCTCGTATTGAGGATAAATTGGACATGCCTAATCTTATCGAGGTGCAAAAAAACAGCTATAGATGGTTTTTAGACGAGGGATTGAGCGAGGTATTTTCCGATATTTCCCCTATAACCAATTATGGCGAAACCTTGGTGCTTGAATTTGCCGGGCATTACCTTGATGAAACAGACGTTAAATATTCAATTGAGGACTGCAAAGAGCGCGATGCCACATACGCTGCCCCTCTTAAAGTGCGGGCACGCCTACGCAATCGTGAAAATAACGATGAAATAAAAGAACAAGAAATTTTTATGGGCGAATTTCCACTTATGACGGAAAATGGCACCTTTATCATTAATGGTGCTGAGCGTGTGGTGGTATCTCAGCTGGTGCGCTCGCCGGGCATATATTATGATATTGACCATGACAAGGTGGGCAAACAGCTGTATACTGCAACGGTCATCCCAAACCGCGGCGCGTGGCTTGAGTATGAAACTGACAGTAACGATATTTTTTCGATTAGAGTGGACAGGACCAGAAAAATTCCTGTAACATGCTTTATCCGCGCCATGGGCTGTGCTACTGACGCGGACATAATTGAGCTTTTCGGTGAGGAGCCTAAAATAATACAAACTATCGAAAAAGACATAAGCAAAACTAAAGACGAAGGCCTCCTAGAGGTCTATAAGCGTTTGCGCCCGGGCGAGCCGCCCACGGTGGACTCGGCGGACTCGCTCATTCGCTCCATGTTTTTTGACCCTAAGCGTTATGATTTGGCAAAAGTTGGGCGTTATAAGTTTAATAAAAAGCTTGCCCTAAGGTCTCGTGTGCGCGGGCTCACTTTGGCGCAGGACTCTATTTGCCCTATGACAAATGAAACTCTTGCTGAAGCTGGAACCGTTATTAGCCTTGAGCTTGCTGACTTAATTCAGGATTCTGGCGTGGGCTATGTTTGGGTTAAGGTTATGCGTGGTGACGAGGAAGCGCAGACCAAAGTTTTTACAAATAATACTGTAAGCATTGAGCCTTTTTTGGCACTTCGCGAGATTGAGCCTGACGAAATTAAAATCAAAGAGCGGGTCCATTTGCCTGTGCTAATGGAGCTTTTTGAGCAATATGAGGACAATGACGAGCTTATAAACGCTCTTAAAGCCAACCGGGGCAAGCTTGTGCCCAAGCATATTACTGTGGACGATATGATGGCGTCTATTAACTATATTATCGGGCTTGATTATGATATTGGGCATAAAGATGATATTGACCATTTGGGCAACCGCCGTGTGCGCGCTGTGGGCGAGCTACTCCAAAACCAGTTTCGTATTGGGCTTAGCCGCATGGAGCGTGTTATTCGCGAGCGCATGACCATTCAAGACCCTGAGGGCATTACACCTCAGGCACTTATTAATATTCGTCCTGTTACTGCTGCTATTAAGGAATTTTTTGGCAGTTCCCAGCTGTCACAGTTTATGGAGCAGACCAATCCTCTTGGAGAGCTGACCCACAAACGCCGCCTGTCTGCCCTAGGCCCTGGTGGACTTAGCCGCGACCGCGCAAGCTTTGAGGTGCGTGACGTGCACGACTCCCACTATGGCAGAATGTGCCCTATCGAGACCCCTGAAGGTCCAAATATCGGGCTTATTAACTCCTTGTCTACTTTTGCGCGTATAAATGAATATGGCTTTGTTGAAGCACCTTATCGCAAAGTGGACAAAACCGCTGTACCCCCTCGTGTTACAGGTGAGTCTGTGTATGTAACAGCAGACGAGGAGGAGAATTTTGTTGTGGCGCAAGCGAATGTGCCCTTAAATGAGAATGACGAATTTATCACCGCCCGCGTGCCTGGACGTCGCAGGGGCGATATTAACGAGTTTCCTGTTAGTGAAGTTGATTTAATGGACGTGTCACCTAAGCAGATTGTGTCTGTTGCAACGGCTCTTATTCCCTTTTTGGAAAATGATGACGTTTCCCGCGCGCTTATGGGCTCGAACATGCAGCGTCAGGCTGTGCCGCTTCTCAAAACTGACTCTCCAATTGTGGGAACAGGGATGGAGCATAAAACCGCTAGGGACTCAGGTGTGTGCATTATTGCCCGTCGCTCAGGCGTGGTTGAGGCTGTGTCTGCCACAGGCATCACCATTGCCACCCCTGCCGGCAAAGACCACTATAAAGTGGTAAAGTTTATTAGAAGCAACCAAGGAACATGTGTAAACCAAAAGCCGCTGGTAAATATTGGTGACGAGGTTAAAGAAGGCGATATTATTGCCGATGGCCCCTCCACCCAGCTTGGCGAGCTTGCCCTTGGGCAAAACCCCCTAATCGGCTTTATGAGCTGGGAGGGCTATAACTACGAAGATGCCATACTTTTAAGCGAAAAACTTGTTGAGGATGATGTTTATACATCTATTCATATAGAGGAGTACGAATCCGAAGCTAGAGACACCAAGCTTGGGCCTGAAGAAATTACCCGCGACATCCCCAATGTGGGCGATGATGCCCTAAAAGACCTTAATGCTGACGGCATTATACGCATTGGTGCGGAGGTTTGGCCAAATGACATTTTGGTGGGCAAGGTGACACCTAAGGGCGAGACGGAGCTTACTGCCGAGGAGCGACTGCTTCGTGCCATTTTTGGCGAAAAGGCACGTGAGGTGCGTGATACATCCCTGCGGGTTCCCCATGGCGAGTCGGGCATTATTGTTGATGTTAAAGTGTTTAGCCGTAAAAATGGTGACGAGCTGCCGCCTGGTGTAAATCAGGTTGTGCGTGTTTATATTGCTCAAAAACGCAAGATTAGTGTGGGAGATAAAATGGCAGGGCGTCATGGCAACAAGGGCGTTATAAGCCGAGTGCTGCCTGTTGAGGACATGCCGTTTTTGCCAAATGGCAGACCTCTTGACATAGTGCTTAATCCCCTTGGTGTGCCAAGCCGTATGAATATTGGACAGGTTATGGAGGTTCACTTGGGGCTTGCGGCAAAGGTGCTTAACTGGAAGGTTGCCTGCCCTGTGTTTGACGGTGCCAGCGAATCTGACATAAGAAACACCCTTGGGCTTGCAAATGACTATGCCAATATGCAATGGGACGAATTTGCCGCAAAATGGGAAAATGAACTTGACCCTATTGTTTTTGCCCAGCTTGAGCGTGACAAGGAAAATGCCGACGAATGGCGCGGCGTTGCCTTTGAGGAGCATGGAAAAATAGAGCTTCGTGACGGCAGAAGCGGTGAGAAGTTTGACAATCCTGTAACTGTTGGATATATGCACTATTTGAAGCTTCACCATCTGGTTGATGATAAAATTCATGCCCGCTCCACAGGCCCGTACTCGCTGGTGACTCAGCAGCCGCTGGGCGGTAAGGCGCAGTTTGGCGGTCAGCGTTTTGGTGAGATGGAGGTTTGGGCACTTGAGGCTTATGGTGCCGCATATACCCTTCAAGAAATCCTGACTGTTAAGTCTGATGATATTGTAGGGCGTGTTAAAACCTACGAAGCCATTGTTAAAGGTGAGAATATTCCAGAGCCTGGTGTGCCTGAATCTTTTAAGGTTTTGCTTAAAGAACTTCAAGCCCTAGCCCTTGACGTGCGCGCCCTGCAAGGTCAGCAGGAAGTGGACATTAAAGAATCCCTTGACGATGTAGACGACCTGAATGTAAATATCGAAGGACGCGAAAAAGATGACGGATTTGTTAAAAAATCCGCCCATAGCTTTGAAGCCCATAGAGAGCTTTTAGATTCCAAAAAGACCGCTCCTGACCCTGTGGCAAGCCTGCTGGGTGCCATTATGGAGGGCACAGATGACGAGGACTTTGAAGATGAGCTTGACGATGAGGACGACTTGGACGACGCCATGGATGACGATGACGCCATGAACGAGAATGACCTTGAAGACACCCTAGATGCTGACGACATGGAAGAAGCCGCGGGGCTTATGAATGTTGAGGATGACGAGGATGACGAAGAATAGGGGATAAGCCCCACGCACTTGGGGACTGTAGCTAGGAGGTGCTTTCATGGAGGTTATTAAGTATGACGGAACACGAATATTAACTGTTGAGGAGATTGACAGTGAGTTCTTAGACCATGCCGTGTTGCTTGACACAGATGGGTTTGAGGGTGCATATGAGGGCTATTTGTTGGCTTCTGTAAAGGGTAGACGTGAAGCCTTTGAGTATCTTTGGGATTTGCAAGACGAGGAGTATGGGGGCAAAGGGATGGTTGTAATTGGTTGTAAAACTAGGGGGAATAGCATTGGAGTATACAGTCAAACTTGATAAGAGGTTTAGGCATCGTCTTGTTGCTGATGGATTTTTACACTCATATAGTCCTTACAGGCTGAAAAAGGCGTCCCGATATTTTTTGACACAGGTGCTTATAACACTATGATAGATGTAAAGCTAGTCAATAGATATGGTCGCTTACTTCCTAATTCGTACTTTGATGTGATTATAGGAGGCTATATCGGCAAGGCGCAGGGATGTGTTTTAGATAAGCTGAGCATAGGTGATTTGACTATGGAAAGGGTGTTTGTTATGGCATACCCTTTTGACAGTTGGCTTACTGGGCATATATTGCTTGGCGCAAATGTCATGAATAACTGGGATTTGACCATATCTCGCTCTGATGATGTGATACGTTTAGTGGAGCGTGTTCCAGTTGATGCACCCAACAAAGTCAATTCTTACCAGAACTTTTTCAAAAACGGCAAGTATATGGCATTGCAAGAAGAAGAATTTGAGCTTCAAGGAGGAGTTTAGATGGACGTATTGACCAGCAGACAACATGAAACCGAAGGTTCGGTGATGTTTGATTCCATAAAGATTAGCCTTGCTTCCCCTGAAAAGATTAGGATGTGGAGCAGGGGGGAGGTTAAAAAGCCCGAGACCATTAACTATCGCACACTCAAGCCCGAAAAAGACGGGCTGTTTTGTGAGCGTATTTTTGGACCTGACAAGGATTGGGAGTGTCATTGCGGCAAATATAAGCGCATTCGCTATAAAGGCACGGTATGTGACCGCTGCGGGGTTGAGGTGACCAAAAAGAAGGTGCGCCGCGAGCGCATGGGGCATATTGAGCTTGCTGCCCCTGTGTCCCATATATGGTATTTTAGGGGTATTCCCAGCCGCATGGGGCTTATTTTGGGCATGAGCCCCCGCTCTTTGGAAAAGGTGCTTTATTTTGCATGTTATGTGGTGCTTGACCCCATGGACACCGGGCTTAGCTACAAACAACTGCTGACCGAGAAAGATTATCGGGATGCCATTGACAAATATGCCACAAAAGACGATAAAGGCAATACAATAAGTGAAAATTTTAGAGTGGGCATGGGTGCTGAGTCTATTAAGGAGCTTCTTGATGGAATTGAGCTTGAAAAAGAGTCCATGGAGCTTAAGCACACCCTAAAAACCGCTGCTGGACAAAAGCGCGTCAAGACCCTGAAAAAGCTTGAAGTGATTGAGGCTTTTAGAGTGAGCGGCAACCATCCTAGCTGGATGATTTTGGATGTTGTGCCTGTTATTCCCCCTGATTTGCGCCCCATGGTGCAGCTGGACGGCGGGCGTTTTGCAACGAGCGACCTTAATGATTTATATCGCAGAGTTATAAACAGAAATAACCGTTTGAAGCGTTTACTTGACCTTGGTGCGCCTGAAATTATTGTCAGAAACGAAAAGCGCATGTTACAAGAGGCTGTTGACGCGCTGATTGACAACGGCCGCCGCGGCCGCCCTGTGACGGGGCCGGGCAATCGCCCGCTCAAGTCCCTGTCAGATTTATTGAAGGGCAAGCAAGGGCGTTTTAGACAAAACCTTTTGGGCAAGCGTGTTGACTATTCGGGACGCTCGGTTATTGTTGTAGGTCCTAATCTCAAAATTTACCAATGCGGTCTGCCCAAGGAGATGGCAATTGAGCTATTTAAGCCATTTGTAATGAAAAAGCTTGTTGAAAATAACGAAGCCCATAATATCAAGAGTGCTAAACGTATGGTTGAGCGGCTTGAAGACAGGGTTTGGGACGTTTTGGAGGAGGTCATTAAGGAGCATCCTGTAATTCTAAACCGTGCGCCCACCCTGCACCGCCTTGGGATTCAGGCTTTTGAGCCAGTTTTGGTCGAGGGCAAGGCACTTAAAATCCACCCGCTGGTGTGCACGGCGTTTAATGCCGACTTTGACGGCGACCAAATGCCCGTCCACCTGCCTTTGTCTGTGGAAGCGCAGGCAGAGTGCCGCTTTTTGCTCCTTTCGCCAAACAACCTGTTAAAGCCCTCTGACGGGGCACCCATCACAGTTCCCTCTCAGGACATGGTACTTGGAATATATTACCTAACCCTGAAAAAAGAGGGCGAAATTGGCGAGGACAAACGATTCAAAGACGAAGAAGAAGCCCTGCTTGCTTATGACACAGGGGACGTCACCTTGCACACACGCATCCACGTGCGCCGCGAGATTGAACATGACGGCATCTTGCACCGCGGCATGGTGGAGACCACCGTGGGGCGCATCATCTTTAACGAAGCGATTCCCCAAAACCTAGGCTATGTTGACCGAAACAATCCTGACGAGCTTTTGCGCTATGAAATTGATTTTGACGGCAGCAAAAAGGCGTTACAAGGCATTATTGACCGCTGTATTGAGCGTCTTGGCTTTACGGAAACTGCCGTTGTGCTTGACAGAATCAAGGATTTGGGCTTTAAGTATTCCACGCGCGGAGCCCTTACCGTTTCTGTTTCCGACATGATAATTCCCGGAAACAAGGCGGAGGTTATTGCAGGGGCAGAAGAAAGTATTGAAAATGTTTCCAAAATGTTTAGGCGCGGGCTTATGACCAATGACGAGCGTCATGCGCGTGTTGTACAGATTTGGAACAAAGCAAATGATGAAATTGCTGACCAGCTTGAGCATGTTCTTGGGGCTTATAACAATATCCAAATGATGGCAACATCAGGTGCACGTGGCTCAAAAGCACAAATTAAGCAGCTTGCAGGGATGCGCGGGCTTATGTCCTCACCCTCGGGTGCTATTATTGAACTTCCAATTAAATCCAATTTCCGTGAAGGCTTAACGGTTCTTGAATATTTCCTTTCTGCCCATGGAGCGCGGAAAACTCTTTCTGACACTGCCCTTAAAACCGCCGACTCGGGCTATTTGACTAGGCGTCTGGTGGATGTGTCCCAAGACATCATCATCCGTGACGAGGACTGTGTGGGCGACTCCCCCGACAAGCCGGGCATGTGGGTAACAGCCTTTGTGGATAAGACCATGGCGGCGGCTGACATTCAAGAGGTGATTGTATCCCTAAGTGACAGAATTGAGGGACGTTGGAGCATTAACGAGCTGACCCATCCCGAGACCGGAGAGGTCATAGTCCCCGCTGACACCATGATTTCTGCCGAGCAGGCGCGCCAAGTGCAGGCAGCTGGCATAAAGGAAGTGTATATCCGCAATATCCTTAATTGCCGCTGCAAAATAGGGCTTTGTACCAAATGTTACGGTGCTAATATGGCGTCTGGGCGTCCCGTGCGCACAGGCGAGGCGGTGGGCATTATAGCCGCCCAATCCATTGGCGAGCCGGGCACACAGCTTACCATGCGTAATTTCCATACAGGCGGTGTAGCCACCTCGGTTGACATCACTCAGGGTCTGCCCCGTATTGAGGAGCTTTTTGAAGCCAGAAAGCCCAAGGGACTTGCGATTATAGCCGACTTTGGCGGCACCGTGGCAGTGCATGACACCCGCAAAAAGCGCGAGGTTGTGGTAACTGACTACGACACAGGAGAATCCAAGGAATACCTGATTCCATACGGCTCAAGCATCTGTGTTGCCAATGGTGCCAAAATTAACGCTGGTGACGAGATTACCGAGGGCAGCATCTATCCACACGACATCCTGAAAATCAAGGGTGTGCGCGGGGTGCAGGACTATATGCTCTCCGAGGTGCAGCGGGTTTACCGCATGCAGGGCGTGGATATTAACGATAAGCATATTGAGGTTATTGTCCGCCAAATGCTAAAGCGCGTGAGAATCGAAGAAAGCGGCTCATCAGGCTTTTTGCCGGGCTCTCTAATTGATTGGCTGGACTTTGAAGAAGAAAACGCCCGCCTAGTTTACGAAGGGCTTGAACCTGCCTTTGGCACACGCATTCTCCTAGGCATCACCAAGGCGTCTTTGGCAACGGATTCATTCCTATCTGCCGCCAGCTTCCAAGAGACCACCAGGGTGCTGACCGAAGCCGCCATTAAGGGCAAAACCGACCCGCTAATCGGTCTAAAAGAAAACGTGATTATCGGCAAGCTAATCCCAGCGGGCACAGGCATGAAAATGTACCGCAATGTGGACGTGCTAGACGCCGAGACCGCCTCGCCGCCTGCATTTGAATATGTAGAATACGGTGAAGGTGCGGAAAATGAGCTAACTTAAAACTGCTATAAAAAACACCGCAGACCACCCATCAGGGCAGGTCTGCGGTGTTTTTTGTTTTATGTACAGCTACGCATCAAACCCCTCGTTTTGTAAATATCTCCGCGCAGTCTCGTTGTCGTCTATTTCAATTGCCTGCATAAGCAATTGAACAGCTAAATCCTTATTTTTCTCAAGGGCAAAATAGGCAAGGCTTACAAATGCTCCCGAATTCCCCTCGGTAGCCGCAAGCATTGACCAAGATATTTCTTTTTCAGTGCTTTGGGGAAGACAGGAGCCATCTCCATATTCGATGGCTATCATATTAAATGCTTTAGAAAGGTTAGAGCTACTAAATAACTTTCCAATTTTTCTGTGAAGTGGTGCTGATTTTTCGGGCTCTTTTAGCACATCTGCTTCAAAAGCTGCTGATAATATTTTGTAGTTTGGCAGTTGCCAAAATTCTTGATGGATTAATGCAAAAATTTCTTGAATTGGCTTTCTTGGTGGTAATGTTTTCATAAAAATCCTCCCTCTGCCCAAAATTGGGGCTTGACTAATAGGCTTAAGTGAGGTAAAATATCACTAAGCCAGTAAATGGCGGTTAGGCGCATTAGGTGGATTTTGATTGGTAAGTCTGGACCACCTAATGCGTTCTTTTTTCGCCAATTTTATTATAACTTTTTTTGGTAGAGCTTGTCAAGGCTTTTTTAAAAAAAGAACCCGCAGCGGGTGCGGGGTGACAGTCTAGGTGTATGGGGTGACAGTTTAGTTGGTTATGCGGTTCGTGTCTGAGATTGACCTACTTTGTGGCAATGTTTTCATAAAAATCCTCCCTCTGCCCAAAATTGGGGCTTGACTAATAGGCTTAAGTGAGGTAAAATATCACTAAGCCAGTAAATGGCGGTTAGGCGCATTAGGTGGATTTGATTGCTAAACCTTGACCACCTAATGCGTTCTTTTTTCGCCAATTTTATTATAACTTTTTTTGGTAGAGCTTGTCAAGGCTTTTTTAAAAAAAGAACCCGCAGCGGGTGCGGGGCATGTGTCACCCCTAGCTTGACGCGGGGTGACAATCTTGGGCGTACAGGGTGACAGGGGGTGTGCTCTCGTAACTATACAATGCGCTGCCCGCCTGCGTACACGTTAAAGCGTGTGCCGCGGGCAAAGCCGATTAGGGTTAGACGGGCTTTTTGGGCGTGGGCTAGGGAGACGGTGGTTGGGCCTGACTGGCTGATTAGGATGGGGATGCCAAGGCGGGCGGTTTTTAGGACAATTTCTGTGGATATTCTGCCGCTTATTAGTAAAGTGCCTTCATTTATGGGTATGTTTTCCATTAGGGCTTTGCCCACCACCTTGTCCACGGCGTTGTGACGCCCTACATCCTCGTAAAATATGTTTTCGCGCCCTTTAAGGTGCAGTGCCGCAAAGTGCACACCGCCGCCTGAATTAAAAAGCTCAGATTGTTTGTTAAAATTGTGCATAATATCAACAATTTCTTGGTAGGACAAAGTTAGCTCGGTTATAAGCTCTGGCAAATCTTCCTCGTCCTTGATGGGGGGAGCCACAGGCTCATGGGTAAACACAAAAATGTTGCCTGTGCAGGTGGCTTCCATTTTTTCAATGTCTGCATAGGATTTAATGAGCCCCTCGGAAAACATAAAGCCCACCGCCATTTCCGCCATGTCCTGGGGCAGGCACATCATGGACAGGTAAAGCTCGCCGTTTATAACAAGATTTGCCCTAAGTTCGCGAATCACGGCATCATCAATATTTTGTTTTCCTGTATTATCATATTTTATGATTTTTTCTTGATTAATCATTTATTCTAAACCCTCCAGAGTATATGTTAAAACGGCGTCCCCGCGCAAAGCCCACCAGGGTCATGTTCGCTTTTTTTGCGATTGCAAGTGACATGGACGTGGGGCCTGAGCGGGAAATAAGGATGGGAATGCCCGCTTTTATGGTCTTTAGGGCGATTTCTGTGGAAATGCGCCCGCTGGTTGTAAGCGCACCCTCGCCAAAGGGCAAATCCTCCATCAAAGCCGCGCCAATTGCCTTGTCCACAGCATTGTGCCGACCAATGTCCTCAAAAAACAGCTCCCGCCCGTCTTTGAAAATAATAGCCGTAGAATGAACTCCGCCAGCTTCATTAAAAATGGCAGAATCTTTGTTAAATTTTAACATAATGTCCATAATTTCACCAGAGCCCAAAGTGGCAAGCTTGCCCTCTAGATTTGGCAGATTGGCTTGATTCAAAAAGGACATGTTCACCGTGCCATGCGCACAGCCTGACACCAGCACCCGCTTTTGGGACTTGCCAGCCACAATAGGCTCATGGGTGCTCACAAAAACATCTCCATTCTCCTTGGCTTCAACACTTTTCACATCCGCAAAAGTTTTAATTAGCCCTTCTGAAAACATAAAGCCGACCGCCCATTTGTCCAGATGCTCCGGCAGCACCATTACCGACAGATAGGGGGCTTCATTAATGAATAAATTCGCACGGGTCTCATGAACCACAGGGTCGTCTATTTTGTGGACGCCTTTGGAGTCGTATCTTGTAATTGGTACATAATCAATCATTTGCGCATCTTCTCCTTAGTTTCATCACATAAATTGTACACCACACAGACGGACTTGTCAACTGAAAAATGATTATCAAAAATATTGATATTCAGTATCAAAATATCTAATGATAAAGTTTTTTATAAGTGCTTGACATAATAAACTCAATATGATATATTGTATAAGAACGTTAAAAATAATCAAAAAATATTTTTGGAAAAGCATAAGCAGTTGCCCAAGAAAATCCTCCTTTTGGCTGTAATTATGACCTTGGGTACCCCAAAAGCTTTGGCGAGTGAGAAATATTTGGCCACCCTTTGTTCAAAAAATAACGATATTTGTTGGGTAACTGTTTATGCTTTACATAAGTGATGTACGCCTGGGCTCTCGTTTTATGGAGAAGGGGCTTGCTAATATTTAACAAACAAAAAAATTACTCTAGGAGGTAAATCAATGGCAAAAATTACTATTGATGGTCTAAAGATTACTCTTGACCAGGACATGACCATTTTGCAAGCGGCTCAAAAGCTAGGCAAAAATGTGCCTACTTTGTGCTTCGACCCTCGTCTTAAACCGGGCGGCTCTTGCCGTTTGTGCGTAGTTGAGGTTAAAGGCAATGACAAATTGCAGCTTTCTTGCGCGGTAAAGGCAACTGACGGTATGGAAATTTGCACTAGCAGCGACAAGGTAAAAGCAGAAAGAAAGGCAATTTTGGAAAAGCTTGTTTCTGAAGTTAGCCTTTGTGATGCAAATGTTAATGCTACAGGTGCAAACAAAGTTGTTGACTATGCTAAAGAATACGGCGTTGCCATTCCAAAGCAAGACAAAAAAGAAAATATCGTTGCTGAGTGTGAAGTGTTCTTACTTGACCAAAGCAAGTGTATCAAATGCGGTCTTTGCGTAAAAGTTGCAAACGACCTTCAACATTGCGGTGCTCTTAACTTTACAGATGCAAAGCGCACTGGTTTTGAGTACAAAAAAGACGATTGCGTACGTTGCGGTAACTGCGTATTTGTGTGCCCAACTGAAGCACTTGTTACCAAAAAAGCTAAGCCTTACAGAGCTGCCGGTGCTTGCAAAACCCAAGCAACTTGCCCATATTGCGGTGTTGGCTGCCAAATCAACTACATTGCTAAAGATGGCACGCTAGTTGATGCAGAGCCTGTAATGGATGCAGTAAACAACGGTCTTTTGTGCGTAAAAGGCAGATTTGGACATCAGCACGTGCAAAGCCCGCTTCGTCCAAAAACTCCACTTATCCGTACAAATTCAAAGACCGAAAAGGCACAGTGGCGTGAAGCCAGCTGGGATGAGGCTCTTGACCTGATTAAGACCAAGCTTGGCGGCATTAAAGAAAAGCATGGTGCCGAAGCTATTGGCTTCTATGGCTCTGGTAAAGCAGCCCTTGAAGATAACTACATGCTTCAGAAGTTTGCCCGCGCGGTCATCGGCTCAAACAGCATCGATGTATGCGCCCGCCTCTGACACAGCACTACTGTAACTGCACTGATAGTGCAGCTTGGTTCCGGTGCAATGTCTAACTCTGTTGCAGAGCTAGAGGACGCCGATGTAATTCTACAAATTGGTGGAAACGCGCGCGACGCGCATCCAGTAATTGGCACGTTTAAGCAAGGTGCTTCTAAAAAAGGCACAAAGTTCATCATGGCTGACCCACGTGTTGTTGGAACAGCGCATTTTGCTGACATTCATCTTCAGCAAAAAGCAGGTACTGACATCGCCCTTATTAACGGCATGATAAACCATATTATCACTAACAATTTGCACAATAAAGCGTATATTGAGCAGCACACCCAAGGCTTTGACGATATGTGGGCAGCTGTAAAAGACTGTACTCCTGAAGTTGCTGCTGAAGTAACTGGTGTACCTGTTGACAAGATTAAGTCCGCTGCTGAGCTTTATGCAAAAGGTCCAAACTCCGCCATCACTTGGGGTATGGGTATTGCACAGCGTCATAATGCAGTAGCAACTGTATGGTGCTTGGCTAACCTTGCTCTAATCTGCGGTCACATTGGGCGCAGAAGCACTGGTCTTAACCCACTTCGCGGTCAAAACAACGTACAAGGTGGTTGTGACACGGCTTGTTTGCCACACTTCCTACCTGGCTACCAAATTTTTGACGAAGATTTCTTCTCGGCACTTGGCGGCGACCCAGCTGTGGCTCGCGCTGTAGGTGACAAGTTTGAAGATTTCTGGGGTGTTAAGCTTAACCGCAAGCATGGTTTGACTTCTTTGGAGCAAACTGACGCTTCTGTGGCTGGCACTTTGAAAGCTCAATACATCATGGGTGCAGACCCTGTAACCATGAATCCAGATGCTAACAATGTTATTAAAGGCCTACAAAACCTTGAGTTTGTAGTAGTTCAAGAGCCAATGCTTAACATGACTGCTGAATATGCTGACGTATTCTTGCCGGCGGCTTCTTGCCTAGAAAAGTATGCTACTGTAACAAATACTGAAAGACGCGTACAAATGTGCCGTCCAGTTGTCGCTCCATATGGCAACTCTCGTCCAGACTACGAAATCCTGATTGACCTAATGAACCGTTTTGGATACACTCAAAACCAATTAGGTGCTGATGGTAAAGCAACTGCTGCAAGCGTTATGGCTGAAATGGCTAAGACCATTCCTCAATACGCAGGCGTAAGCTACGACAAGATTGAGCGTCGCAACACCCGCTATGAGGGCGTTCGCTGGCCAATCGCCGCTGATGCTGAAGAAGGCGTGCGTTTCTTGTTCACCTCAGGCTTCCCAGCTGGCAAAGTTAAGCTTATGGGTCAAGACTATAAGACTAACTCTCAAATTGCTGAGCCTCCATGTGACGAGTACCCAATGGTCCTAATCACCATCCGCGACCTATACCACTACGACAACATGGAAATGACTGGAAAAACCGCTGTTTTGATGGAGCTTGACCCTCATGGTATCTTTGAAGTCAACTCTGCTACCGCTGCCAAATACGGCGTGAAAGCTGGCGACAAAGCCAAGCTAGTCTCTCGCCGCGGCGAAGCCGAAGCAATCATCAAAATCAACGAGGGCGTGCAAGATGGTGACGTTATCTCTAACTTCCACCACCCAGGCACCCACATCAACAAAGTAACTACCCCAGCAAGAGACCCAATCGCCCACGAGCCAGAGCTAAAAGCCTGCGCCGTTAAGATGGTAAAACTCTAACATGCTGTATATAATTGGTCAGACCTAAGACTTAACCCCCATCAGCTCGCCTGATGGGGGTTTGTCTTGACAAAAAGCCGCGGCACTTTGGCTTGCTTTAGGAAGGCGGAAGCTATAAACGCTATATCGGGTTCATTCTTCCGCTTCCATGTTGCCATCTTTTTCAAATTCATCTTACTAGAAACTTTGGGCAACAACCATAGACACTACGAGCTATTATTTCTCTAGCTGGCAGGGCATGGCAAAACAACAATCACCTTCTGCCCACAAGAGAAACCAACCTAACCTTTGGGTTAAGCCTAAGTTAAAAATATCTAATGCCCGATAAAGCCTGATATTTTGGGGTTTGTCGGGTGTTTATTTTGTCGAAGAACCTCGTTTGTGATTCCTTTCAAAACGAATTTGGGGTAGAAAGTGGTAGACAGATTTTATTTGTCAATTTCCGACTTTAGTCGTAAAATGACTCCAACGTATCTTTTGGGGATTGCTTTACAATTTCTGCATAGTAACTACGCTCCGATTTTGCACCATCACAGCCGCCCACAAGAAAGAAACCCTCTGCTGATATTACTGTTGATATACTTGATGAAGTCGGGGTTGTGGGGGTTGGTTTGAAGCGAAGGAAGCTCCGCGAATAATAAACCTTGCTACTTGTAGAGTAGCAAGGTTTATTCTGAGTGAGGATAATTAGAAACCTCCCTTTTTAACTCTTAGGTAACCACAGATTAAGTCCTCACACGATTTATTTTGGCGCACGCCTCTCGACAGCTTTTGCCCAAAAAACAGGGCAAAAGCATCTGCCGGCTATCACACCAAATAAATCGGTTCGGACTAAATCTGTGATTACTTAGAGCAACTCGTCTATTTGTGACAATGCAAGTTTATATTTGCTAAGGAGAACATTTTTAAGCAAGCTACTTAAGGCTTCCCCTTTTTCGGGCAGTTGTGTGAAGTTTTGCAATTTTTCAGAGATTTCTTCAATCGCTTCTAGGTCAAAGGCTTCGACGGCAGTTTTTAATTTGGCGAGCTCTTCCGTCATCACAGTTTCGTCAAGTTCGGAGTTGTCAGGTTTTTTTGTATTGGCAACGATGACCTCGTTTATGTTTTCAAGGAGGTTTTTTAAGTTGTTTACAAAATCATTGTTATGGATTTTGATGAAATCATTATCTTGGTTAATGCCCGCAGACTCGAGGGATGACGCCTCGTCAGAGAGGATTTTCGCGCCTATGTTTGCGCAGGCTGACTTTAGGGCGTGCACATAGGTTGTGTATAGCGAAATATTGTCAGTTTCAAGGCATTGCGCAAGCTCGCTCATTTTTTCAACACCGTTTTTATGAAAAACAGCAAGCGTATCCAAATAATCTTCGGCACTGCCGCCTGAGAGCGTTATACCTCGTGCAACATCGACACCCTCGATGAATATTTCGACTTTCTCGTCACTTTCGGCATCAACAACCTGCGCGGGTTCGGCTTTCATTTGTTTTTCGGCAGGTATCCACTTTGCTAAAATGTTATTTAACTTATTGACCTCAATGGGCTTAGAAAGAAAATCATCAAACCCATTTTGCAAAAACATTTCTCTTGCTCCAACGATTGCATTTGCAGTAAGGGCAACAATAGGCAGGTTTGCATGGCTTCCGCCAAGGCTTCTTATGATTTTTGTGGCTTCAATCCCATCCATTTCAGGCATCATATGGTCCATAAGCACCATATCATATTCTTTTGCCAGCACCGCTTCTATTGCGGATTTTCCGCTCAAACAGGTGTCAATGGTCATGCCATATGGTTTTAATAATCCTTGGGCTACCTTCAAATTGGTTTCTATATCATCAACAATAAGAACTTTAGCGGAAGGTGCCACAAATTGCTCCACACTTTGGCCATCAAAGAAATAATCCCCATCACGCCCGCTTAACACATTTACAATCGAAATAAAATATGCAGGCATCACAAGCAGGGAGAAGTCTTGATTGTCCCTTGCTTTGTAAAAAGCATCATATGAATCGGTCAGCATAACAATTTTAGCTGTCCGCTTGTGCTTTTTGATTATTTTATCTGCTGTGTAAGCCATATCTGCTTCCGCAAAAACAAAATCCCACCCATCTTCAGCAAGTTTATCGTTTAGCTCGTCCTTGCTGTTTGCAACATGGTATTTGGTGTCTAGGTCATCTAAAGCGCGCGTGATGGAATCGTTGCATAGGGCAGTGCGACAATATAAAAGCACGGTTTTATCTGAAAAGCGCGGTGTTTCAGATTCGGTTTCGGTATATCCTTGCGGCAAGGTAATAATAAATTCGCTGCCTTCGCCGTAAACGCTATTAACCTCAATTGTGCCTTCCATAAGCTTAATAAGGTTATTGCTTATGGCAAGCCCAAGCCCTGTGCCCTCTACATTGCGGTTTTTCTCTAGGTCAAACTGGGCAAACTCGCTGAAAAGCAATTTTAAGTCATCAGGCTTTATGCCTATGCCTGTGTCTTTAATTTTCATGGTTAAAACATAAATATCCGCGCTTTTTCTCTCGCCTGTTATGTCAAAAGAGAAATGTCCTTTTTTTGTGTATTTGAGTGCGTTCACTAAGATGTTGAGCAGCACTTGCCGCACGCGCACCTCATCACCATGCAGCGAATTTGGTATATCCGCCTGCATATATG
>Ga0209755_10001743_pt1 | contig 32517 bp, 18 predicted proteins | sample TergutCo191P1_FD_187301 | JGI IMG/M metagenome (GOLD analysis project Ga0209755, IMG submission 187301) | Cornitermes sp. P1 segment gut microbial communities from Petit-Saut dam, French Guiana - Co191P1 (SPAdes) (version 2) | ecosystem: Host-associated > Arthropoda: Insects > Digestive system... | reverse complement strand
GCTCCGTGACTGCATCCCAAATGCGCTTGAAAACCGATACAGGTTTTGCTTTCTCCAGCGCGTTCGATCCGAATTTGCCGATGTTTTCTTTTACCTGCGCGTCGCTTAAGCCAATCGCAGGATCAACCCCGAAATGTTTTGTCAGTTCCGCCTTGTCAGAAATAAAATCAGTCATCCTTCCTCCTAATAAAAAGAAACAAAAAAAAGACTCACGTATAACCAATGTTATAAAAACAAGTGGTTATACATGAGTCTCGCCAATTAAGATAAGCCAGGTTTTCACACCGAGATTGTTGGCTTACCGCCTGACCACTTAATTTTGAATTGTACAATCTATAAGAATGTCATAACCCAAAATTAAGTGGTCAGGCAGCTACTCCCCCATGGGGTTATATTGTCTAATCTTAGAATACAACCTCTAAATTATTTTGTCAATAAAAAATTACCACGCTCTTATCCACCCTCTGTTCGCTCCATTCGTGTACGAAATGCCGAGCGAACCGCCTTGATTTGCCCATGTTGCTGTTGCTCCTGCCGATAGCGTCAAATGAGTGTTTGAACCTACGGTGTAGTTTAACGTACCAGTGGGGCGTGCCCACGCTATTATCACGCCGTTGCTTGGCGCCGCTTTGTTGAGATTATGGGTGCCGTTGACAACTGCGGCGATATTCGTTCCTGTTCCCGCCACTACGCCGCCGTTTAGGTTGAAAGTTCCGCCAGCTCTGCGTACGCCGGTTCCGCTAGGGGCGTTATTGCCGATTATTTCGCCGCCGGTCATGTTGATTGTCGCATTGCTCCACATAGCTATGCCGCCGCCTGAGTTAGTTACAGATGTGTTGCCATTGATACTGCCGCCGATAAAATTAAATACAGAACTGCTGCCTGATACACTCGCGCCGCCGCCGCCGAGATTGGCTTTGTTGTTGTTTATCCTTCCGTTTCGCATGGTGAATGTGCCGCCCGATAATCTTATGCCGCCGCCGTCCTTTCCGGTATTGACGCTTATCTCGCCGCCGTTTAAGTTGAATACAGTGCCATCGTTAGTTATCGCAACGCCGCCGCCGTCGCCGCTTGCGGAGTTATTGCTGATTTTGCCGCCTGTCATGGTAAACGCGGCGCGGCCGCTTAAACGTATGCCGCCGCCTATTGTGCCGGTATTACCGCTGATTTCTCCGCCGTTCATGGTGAAAACACCGTTTGCTACGGGAGCGCGTACACCGCCGCCAACGCCGCTGGCGGTATTGCCTGAGATTTTACCGTCGTTCATGGTAAATACACCATCACGCAGCATTACGCCGCCACTTGATTGGGCGGTATTACCGCTAATCTCGCCGCCGTTCATGGTGAATGTGCCGCCTCTGGCGATAAACACGCCGCCGCCGTCTCCGGAGTTTATATTATTACGCAATACCGCGCCTGAGTTCATAATGAAAGTGCCGCCTGAGTTTACCCGCACGAGCGTGCCCGCGACGACTGAAGCAGGCTTGGTCAATGGATTACCGTCCGCGTCTACTTCCGCAGCCGCATTTGCGCCTTCACTTTCTTCATCATCGTCATCGTCGTCATCTTCTGAATACATGACGCTGCCGCCGCCGTCTATGATGATGTCTTTAAAAATCAGCGTCGCACCGCTGGGCACTGTAAACAAATCGCCTGATGTGCCGCGTGTAAGCGTAACGGGTCTTGCGGGGTTCGCGCTGCGGATAGTAAGAGTCGCGCCCGCCCTTGCAGGAGACCTGATGTGATTTATTGGTAATTCGATTGTGAAATCCTGAGTAAGCGCGATATCCACATTTGCGTTTGCTCTTGTATAAGACGCTATTTGATCATCAAACGGGTTTCTCTGGACAACCGCAGGATAGGCGGCGTTTAACACCCTGTCCATTATATGCGCTGCGAGAGTGCTCGGTAAAGAAGATTGGGTGTTTATCAGGACTACTACCGCCGTTTTTGTATCGGGACACATAATCATACTTGTATAATGCCCTGTCCCAATTGCGCCGCCGTGCGCTAAAGTTCTTCCGTAACGCTGCCCTGAATTTGACGGGCGCGTAAACAGTTCCCGAAACTGCCCGCCCAGCTTTTCGATATTACTCTCATACGGAGTGAGCGCGGTACTGGGAACTGTTCTGTTGCCTGACCTCCACCCGAGACCGGCAGCGGCAGCCTGCTGTACAATTTCAGAACCCCTTGGAACCTGATCGCCTAAGATAAAAGCCGCCAAACGCATCATATCGACGGCTGTACTTGTTATACATCCGCTTGGACCTCCAAGGTTAATGCCGGTGGTCGGAACAGATCGGAATGAACCGGCAGCTCCGTTAAAACGGTGAGGCAGCGTCATGCGATCCTGCAAAGCCGGATCAATCCAGCCGTGAAGTTTTGTGGAGTTCATTCCCAGGGGACTGAATAAAAATTCCGTCAGGAGATCATTAACTCTCCTTTGAGGATAATCATTGTAATATAAAGAAGCGACAATGTTAGCTACAACTGTAGACCCGCTTGAATATTGATAAGCGGTGCCGGGCTTGTGAACGTAGGTAAGATTCTCAAGCAACGACCTGAACTGGGCAAGAGTGTAACTGCCTCCTCCTATTGCAATACCGCCGTAGTGCGTAACGAATTGCAAAAGAGTCGGATGCACCTGTGTTCCGTTAGTGTCAATAAAAGGTTTTGTTTTGAAATAATTATTAACAGGATCATTTAAATTGACATAAGGTCTGCCTGTCCGCGGATTATTGATTCTTGAAAAATAGGAAAGCATAATGGTAGAAACCGGTTTTGAAACAGAGCCAATCGGGAAAATCGAATTCTCCGTTACCGACCTCCTTTTTGCGACTTTTCGCTGCTCTGATTCATGAAACCCCCGGCTAAAAAACGCTGTCCTGCCGTTTTTGTAAACGCCGACCGAAAGCCCTGTTATGTTCCAGTTAGCGTTTCGCCCTGCACTGAAGTCCTTGTTTTGAAAGTGATTATCCACCAGCAAATTTATCCTGTCTATTATCTGCCGCCATTCTGCGTCAGTGAGACGCCCTGTTGCAGTGCTTGTCTGCGCTTGCGCCGTCCCCGCCAGCGCCAAAAAGCACACCGCCGCAAAAATTAATGCCATAATTCTGTTCACAATACATCTCCTTTTTTCCTAATAATTCATATTTGTTCCGATATCACCACGCTCTTATCCACCCTCTGTTCGTCCCGTTCGTGTACGAAATGCCGAGCGAGCCGCCCTGATTCGCCCATGTTGCCGTGGCTCCTGCCGATAACGTCAAATGAGTGTTTGAACCTGCGGTGTAGTTTAACGTACCTGAGGGGCGGTTCCACGCGATTATTACGGCGTTTCTTGGCGCAGCGGCGTTGAGGTTATGGGTGCCGCTGACAACTGCGGCGATATTCGCCCCGGTTCCCGCCACTACGCCGCCGTTTAGGTTGAAAGTTCCGCCAGCTCTGCGTACGCCGGTTCCGCTAGGGGCGTTATTGCCGATTATTTCGCCGCCGGTCATGGTGACAGTCGCATTGCTCCACATAGCTATGCCGCCGCCTGAGTTAGTTACAGATGTGTTGCCATTGATACTGCCGCCGATAAAATTAAATACAGAATTGCTGCCCGATACACTCGCTCCGCCGCCGCCGAGATTGGCTTTGTTGTTGTTTATCTTTCCGTTTCGCATGGTGAATGTGCCGCCCGATAATCTTATGCCGCCGCCGTCTCTGCCGGTATTACCTGAGATTTCGCCGCCGTTTAAGTTGAATGTACTACCCGTGTTCGTTACCGAAACGCCGCCGCCATCGCCGCTTGCAGTATTACCGCTGATTCTACCATTAGCCAGAGTGAATACGCCTCTTGTGCTTACGCGCACTCCGCCGCCAATCGCGCCTTTATTGCCTGAGATTTCGCCGCCGTTCATTGAGGAAACAGCGGAAACGGTTGCAACTGCGCCGCCGCCATTGCCGTTCGCAGTATTGCCGCTGATCATTCCGTTGTTCATATTGAATACAGCGCCGCTGCCGGTAGCATACATGCCGCCGCCGTGACCGCTGGCGGTGTTGCCGCTTATCGCGCCGCCGTTCATGGTGAATGTGCCGTTAGTATTTACAAACACGCCGCCGCCATTGCCGGAGTTTATATTATTGCGCAATACCGCGCCTGATTCCATAATGAATGTGCCGCCTGAGTTTACACGCACGAGCGAGCCCGCGACGACGACAGCAGGCTTGGTCAACGGATTACCGTCTGCGTCTACTTCCGCAACCGCGTCTGCGCCTTCTTCATCATCGTCATCATCGTCATCGTCAACTTCTGAATATATGATGCTGCCGCCGCCGTCTATGATGATGTCCCTGAAAATCAACGTAACGCCGCTGGGCACTGTAAACAAGTTGCCGCTTGTACCGCGTGTGAGTGTAACGGGTCTCGCTGGGTTCGCGCTACGGATAGTAAGAGTCGCGCCTGCTCTGGCAGGAGCCCTGATGTGGTTTATTGGCGCTTCGATTGTCAAATCCTGAGTAAGCGCGATGTCAACATTCGTGTTCGCTCTTGAGTAAGACGCTATTTGATCATCAAAATCATCGAATGCTGTTCTCCGGCCGGAGTAGGTTGCGTTTAACACCCTATCTATTATTTGCTGGGCAAGAGCGCCGCGTGCTTTCCTATTGTTTACCATGACAACTACCGCTGTCTTTGTGTCAGGACACACAATCATATACGCTTGGTACCCTCCAATTGTGCCGCCGTGGCGTAAAGTTCTTCCGTAACGCTGACCCGAATTTGCCGGGCGCGTAAACAGTTCCCGAAACCGTCCGCCCAAACTTGCGATATTACTCTCATGCGGAGTGAACGCGGTAACGGGAACACTCCTGTTGCCTGTCCTCCACCCGATACCGGCAGCGGCAGCCTGTTGCAAAACTTCTGTACCTGCCGGAACCTGATCGCCTAAAATAAAAGCCGCCAAACGCATCATATCGGAAGTAGTGCTTGATATTTCTCCGCTTGCGCCTATAAGGGTGGTGCTTTTGTCTTCTGATAAATTTAAACTCCTCGCGGTTCCGCTAAAATTATGAGGCAGCGCCAGGCGATCCCGCATTGCCGGATTAACCCAGCCGTGAAGCATTGAGGAGTTCATCCCCAAAGGCCTGAACAAATGTTCTGTCAGCAGGTCGCCGGATTTCCTTTTAGGAAAATCATTGTAATATACGGAAGCGATAACGTTAGCTACAACCGCGGCTCCCATTGAATAATTAGAAGCGGTGCCGGGTTTACTAACATAAGTAAGATTTTCAAGCGTCGACCTGAAGCGCGCAAGAGTGCCGAAAGTAGCATTGGCTCCAGTTCCAACATATCTGGGAACGCCCGCGTAGTGCGTAGCAAATTGTAAGAGGGTCGGATATATCCTTGTTCCGTCAGTGTCAATATAAGGCTTTGTCGGGAAATAATTGTTAATCGAATCATTTAAATTGACATAAGGCCTGCCAGTCCGCGGATTATTAATTCTTGAAAAGTAAGAAAACAAAATATTAGAAACAGGTTTTGAAAGAGAGCCAATCAAGAAAATAGAATTCTCCGTTACCGGTCTCCTGTTGGCGACTTTTCGCTGCTGTGATTCATGAAACCCCCGGTTAAAAAACGCCGTCCTGCCGTTTTTGTAAACGCCCACCGAAAGCCCTGTTAGGTTCCAGTTGGTCTTTTGCCCTTCATCGAAGTCCTTGTTTTGAAAGTGGTTATCCACTAGCAAATTTACCCTGTCTATTATCTGCCGCCATTCTGCGTCAGTGAGCTGCCCTATTGTAGCCCTTGTTTGCGCCTGCGCAGTCCCTGCCAGCGTCAAAAAGAACGCCGCCGCCAAAAATAATGCCATAATTCTGTTCACAATACATCTCCTTTTTTCCTATACATATAAGGCTTTTCCAAAACTTCAATTTTTGGAAAAAGCTCATATATGAATAATACCAATTTCAAAAGAAAGTTACTATTTATTCCGGAAAAAAGTTAATTTGAGGTGTATTTATGGTAATGTTTTAAATTTTCATCAAAAAGATTGCTGCCTTGCGTATCAATGCTGACGATTAACGGACCGAATTGATTCGATTTCATAACCCAAAGACATTCAGCCATCCCCAAATCCTGCCAGTATACGTTTTCGATTTTTTCGATTTGACTAGCGCCTAACACAGCGCATCCGCCCGGATAAACGCAGTGGATCGCGCCGTATTCTCTGCAAGCCGAAGCGGTTTTTTCCCCCATGCCGCCTTTACCGATCATTATTTTAACACCTGTCATTTTGATAAAATCCGCAGCCCATTTTTCCATTCGGATTGATGATGTGGGACCGATTGATACTAGAGAGCAATTAGCAGATAGTTGATTATCTTGAATCGATTCTTTTACAATGGGACCTGCGTGGTAGATCGCCATGTTTTTTAGATCGACAGGAGATGGCTGTCCTTCATCGACAATTCTGTGATGGACTTCATCTCTGCCTGTTACGAGATTTCCCGAAAGATAGATGATGTCGCCTATGCGCAGATCTTTAATTTCAACCGTTCGTGTGCATACCGAAGGTATAAGTTCGTGAGGTTTATTATAAATAATCATAACTTAAATCCTCTTTTATTCGGATTGTTCCTCGTCTCAGCATATAGCACGCGAGATTGACGGCGCATGCTCTTGTTGCCGTGTGTCTTGCCGACGACTCGACGTGTACGCCCATAACGCATCTGTTGCCGCGAAGCCCCTGAGCGCCCATTCCGGAACTGTTTAATTTTTCCGTAACGCGCTTTTCAAATTCCGCTCCCTGTTTGCTATGATGCTGCGTACCGAGCGGTCTTAACAGCGCTTTTTTAGAAAGGCTCGCCGCGTTTTCGATATTGTGCCCAAGACCGATCCCTACAAGCAGGGGAGGGCAGGCGTTCACGCCAAGACCAAGAACGATGTCGTACACAAACGGGATGACAGCTTCGATACCGTCGGAAGGCTTAAACACTTTCGCTTGTCCCGGGAGGCTGCATCCAGCCCCTGAAAAATAAAGAGTGATCTCTATTTCCGATGAGTTAGGAACGATATCCCAATCAATCCACGGGCATCGCTCTCCCGTGTTATCGTTTGTGTTCTCGTCAGAAAAATAATTTACGGCGTTCGGTCGTAACGGAACGCTCTTTGTGGCGCGGCGCACCGCTTCAGTTAGAACATCAGACGTTATGTCCAAATGCGGAAAAGATGTTCCTGCCTTGATATAAAACTGAAGCATCCCTGTATCCTGACAGCATGGTTTATTCTGATCGGCAGCCATTTTCAGATTTTTGAAATAGGAGTCGTAAATCGCTTTTTGCAGGGGAGTATCTTCGCCGTCACGCAGCTCTTCAAGACGTGAAACGACATCATCGCTAAGACGGACAGCGGTTTGCGCGATAAATTTTTCGATTAACGATATAAATTGTTCTTTCATATATTTATTATTTTACCATTTAAAAAAGAACATTAAATCTTCTTCCTTAGAGCTTTTATTTGCCGTCTTACTTCTTTTGGAGCGGGTCCGCCCGTGATGTCACGCGCTCTTACGCACGCTAACGGAGTTATCGCTTTATACAAATCTTCGTCAAAAAGTTTCGAGTGCTTTTTAAGTTCGGCGATGGACAGACTGCCTATGTGTTTGTGACCTGCCTCAATGCAGACGCGGACAAGAGCCGCCGCGGTTTCGTGGGCGGCGCGGAAAGGCATGCCTTTTTTTACGAGGTATTCCGCCGTATCGGTCGCTTCGAGGAAGCCGCCGATGCAAGCCGACTTCATTCGTTTTAAGTTAAACGCGGCGGTTTTCATCATGCCGGAAAACATTTTGAGGCAGTTACTCAATGTATCGATGCTGTCAAAGAGCGCTTCCTTGTCTTCCTGAAGATCTTTGTTATACGCGTAGGGCAGCCCCTTTAACAGCGTTAAAAGCGTGACAAGGTTTCCTGTTGTTCTTCCTGTTTTGCCTCGGATTAGTTCGGCATAGTCGGGATTTTTTTTCTGCGGCATGATCGAAGAGCCTGTGCTCCAGTTTTCAGCCAAATCGATAAACTTGAACTCTTCGCTTGCCCACAGGACAACGTCTTCGCAGAAGCGCGAAAGATGAACCATGCTGATTGCGCACGCGCTTGAAATTTCGATTGCAAAGTCGCGGTCTGCAACAGCGTCCATCGCGTTTACAGCGGGTCTCTTAAACCCAAGCGCGAGAGCTGTCGCTTTTCGATCGAGGGGAAGGGTAGTAGCGGCTAACGCACCGCTTCCGAGCGGGCATTCGTCAAGCCGCGAGAGCGCGTCATTGAAACGTGAGATGTCCCTGACAAGTGCGCAGCTCCATGCCGTTAGGTGATATCCAAGCGTCACAGGCTGCGCTCTCTGAAGGTGGGTGTAGCCGGGCATAATGCTGTTCACATGGGCAAGAGCGGTGTCAAGGAGGACGTTGGCAGTTTCAGATAACAACAAAATCAAATCGGTAACTGAGCGTTTTAAATATAAACGAAAAGCAACCGCCACCTGATCGTTTCGGCTTCGCCCCGCGTGAACCATCTTTCCCGCTTCTCCGAGCCTTTCTGTAAGAACGCTTTCCAAAAATGAATGGATGTCCTCATGCGTCTCATCGATTTCAAGTTTGCCCGATTTTAATTCGGAGGCAATCGCGTCAAGCTCCTTCGCGATTTTCGAAGCGCTCTCCTTTGGGATTATCCCCTGTTTTCCAAGCATGACAACATGCGCCTTACTTCCGGCGATATCGTCAAACACGAGCCTCTTGTCAATATCGATGGAAGCCTGAAAAGCGAACGCTTCCTTTTCAGGAGCGGCGGAGAGCCTGCCAGCCCAGAGAGGTTTTGTTTTTGATGCTGTTGACTTCGCCATAACCTTAATACTTACTTTTTACCTGCCGGTCTGCCTCTTCCATTACCCGTACTTGCCGCTTTCGGTTTAGCCGATGCGGTTTTGGGTTTTGTTGTTTTCGCTTTTCCTGATGATTCCGTAGCCGAAGGAATTTTTACGCCTTTCTTTTCCATTTCCATGAGGGCGCGCGCGAGTATCGGAAGTCCGTAAAGTTTGATAAAGCCTTTTGCGTCCGCGTGATTGTAGAGTTCGCCTGTTGTAAAACTCGCGAGGCTTGTGTTGTAAAGCGAGCTGGGAGATGTAATTCCTGCCGAAGAAATGCCGCCCTTATACAATTTTAGTTTAACTTTTCCGCTGACGCCTGCCTGAATATGATCAACAAAAACGGAGAGCGCTTCGCGTAACGGAGTGAACCAGAATCCGCCGTAGATAAGTTCTCCCATTTTGAGAGAAACACCCTGTTTAAACGAGTAGGTTTGCCTGTCGAGACACAGCCTTTCAAGTTCCTGATGCGCGTAATACAAGATCGATCCGCCTGGAGTTTCGTACACGCCGCGGCATTTCATTCCGATGACGCGGTTTTCCACCATGTCGGCAATGCCGATGCCGTTCGCGCCTCCTATTTTATTCAACTGATTGATAAGAGCGAGTCCTTCCATTTTTTTTCCGTTAAGAGCGACGGGAATACCCTTATCAAAATCAATATCGATGTACGTGGGTTTGTTAGGCGCTTTTTCTGGAGGCACAGTTATTGTTAACATTTTTTTGTATATCGGTTCCATTGAAGGGTCTTCAAGTTCGAGACCTTCGTGAGAAATGTGCCAGATATTTTCATCTTCGCTGTAAGATTTTTTCTTTGCGACAGGAAGCGGAAATTTTCTTCTTGTGAGATAGCGCATAATGTCCTCGCGGCTTTTTAATTTCCAAATTCTCCACGGAGCTAAGATTTCCAAATCTGGCGCGAGAGCCATGATCCCCAAATCGAATCTTACTTGATCGTTTCCTTTGCCTGTCGCTCCGTGCGCAATAGTTGTCGCCTTTTCCTTGCGCGCGTAATCAACAAGAACCTTCGCTATAAGAGGACGCGCGGTCGATGTGCCGAGAAGATATTTATCTTCGTAAATCGCGCCGGCTTTCAGGGCAGGCCAAATATAATTCTCAACATATTCTTTTTTTACGTCGGCAATATAACATGCGCTCGCGCCCGACGCGACCGCGCGTTTCTGAAGTGCCTTCCAATCCGCCGTCTGTCCGACATCAACACAAACCGCGATTATCTCGCAGTCATAGTTTTCCTTTAACCACGGAATGATAGCAGTAGTATCCAAACCGCCCGAATAAGCGAGGATAATTTTCTTTTTCATTATTTTTGCTCCTTAAATGTGCTTTATATTGATATTATTCATAAAATTGATATTAATTGCAAGAAGGATGGATAAATCGATGAGGTATGGTTCTTGGAGTATTTTGCTTGACAGTTGATAAGAACTTATAATTGCTATACAATGGATACATGGAAATGGCAATATCATTAGATAATAACATTTTAAAGGAAGCAGAAAAAGAAGCTAAGCAATTGCATGTCTCTTTGCCGGAATTATGCTCTATGGCTGTACAGGAATTCTTGAATAATCGCGGTAAAAGTGAAATAACAAAACAAATTAATGCAGTATATGCTAATTATAAACCGGAAATAGATGCGGATATACTACAAGCTCAATACGATTTACTGGAAGAAGACTGGTAATGATTAAAGGCGAAATTTGGTGGGCGGTGCTTCCATCTCCTCGCGGCTCGGAACCCGCCAAAAAACGTCCGGTTTTAGTCATTCAAGGTAATGACTTTAATTCCAGTAATCTAAATACTGTCATTTGCGCCGGCTTAACATCGAATCTGATGCTTGCAAATGCTCCTCCAAACATTTTACTGGAAAAAACCCATTCAAAACTTGATAAATCTTCTGTTGTTAATTTCTCCCAGATACTGGCTGTAGATAAATCATTTTTCAAGAAAATGGTCAGTATGCTGCCTAAACAATTTTTACCGTTAATTGACAAATCATTAAAGATTATTTTTGATATAGCATAAAAAAAGAGCAAGAAACAAAATTTGAATTTTTACCACAAAGCCGTGGTTTGTGTCTGTTTGAGTGGTTCGTGGTAAGAATCTTGAATGTTGTTCGCGGTAAAATTTGCCGATAATCAAAGGAAGAATGAAAAAATCCACTGCGAAGAAAAAAACAGCAGTTCCCCTAAAAAGCAGCTCTAAGCGAAATTCTCCGCGCAGAAAAAAGAAAGGTTTATCGGTTGGGATTCAGGGATTTTTACTTGCCGGGTTAATCGTAGTTTCAGCGACAGCTATTTCACTGACGATAATTTCAATTCATTCTGCAGTAACAAAGAAACCGAGTTTTTTACAAATTGTTGAAAAGCCTAAGATCGATAAAGAACAAAAAAAAACAAATGTTGTTGAAATTCCTGACGTGCAGCATCAACCTCTAGTTCCTGACGAACCAAAGGTTCAACCCCAGTCCCCTGTCTCTGGTGATCAATCAGTTCGAAGTTCTCAGCCTCCGGTTTCCGGTACTAAACCTCCGTCATCTGAAAATAAAACCCTATCTCCCCAGCCTCCGGTCACAAGTACACCGTCAAAAATTACAACGCCTTCTCGTCCTCCCGAGAATACCTCAGTGACTGCGACTAATGTTCAGCCAAAGCCTGTTGAAAATAAAGGGACGGTAGTATTTGTAATTGATGACGCGGGAAATAATTTAAGGGAGCTGGATCCGTTTTTGAAAATAGAAGGTCCTCTTACTATCGCTGTTCTTCCGGGGCTGCCGTATTCGGCGGAAGCCGCGCGCCGTATAAGAGCCGCGGGAAAAGAGGTAATTCTTCATCAGCCGATGGAAGCAATTGGAGGACAGGATCCGGGACCCGGCGCGATTAATTCAGGCATGAGCGCGGAAGAAATAAGAGCCGTTCTTGCGCGTAACATCGCGGAAGTTGGTCCTGTTACAGGAATGAATAACCATCAAGGGTCGAAGATAACAATGGACAGAGAAGCGATGAGCGTAATACTTGCTTTTTGCAAAGAAAATAAAATTTATTATCTTGATTCAAGAACAACAGCGGATACGGTAGTTCCTTCGGTGGCTCAGCAGATGAATATGAAAATCGCGCAGAGAAATGTTTTTATCGACAACGAACAAAATAAACCTGCGATGTTACGCTACATTACAGGCGGACTTACAGGCGCGCAGCGTTCGGGGCTTTCTGTAATGATCGGACATACATGGTCGCCCGATCTCGCGCCTCTTTTAAAAGAGCAGTATCCGCTTTTAATTGAGCAAGGCTATACTATCAAAACCGCTCACGATGTAGTAAAATGAACAATGTTGATCCTTGGTATAGAAACATCATGTGACGAATGTTCGGCGGCGATTGTCGCTGACGGCAAAACAATTCTTTCAAATATTATCGCGACTCAAATTCCGTATCATGCGCCGTGGAACGGTGTTGTGCCGGAGATTGCGAGCCGTAAACACACCGAATGGATCTATACAGTAGTAAAAGAAGCTCTTGACGGCGCGAAATTGCACGTAACGGATGTTGAGGCGGTTGCCGTAACAAACCGTCCGGGGCTTTTAGGCTCTCTTATTGTCGGGCTTTCTTTCGCGAAGGCGTTCGCGTGGGCTCGTAACATTCCTTTTATCGCGGTTGATCATATGCTCGCGCATTTGTACGCGCCGCGCCTTCAAACAGATAACAGAGAACAGGTAACAGACAGCGATGAACAGGCAGCAGAGAATATGAAGCAGAGTGTTGAGTATCCGTTTCTCGGTTTATTAGTTTCGGGAGGACATACAATTATTTGCCGTGTCGATAATTTTGATAATATTACGGTTTTGGGAACTACAATTGATGACGCGGCAGGTGAAGCGTTTGATAAAGTCGCGAAGCATTACAATTTCGGCTATCCCGGAGGAGTTGTGATTGACAAAATGTCGCGTAACGGAGACGACAGCGCGTTTAATTTTCCGATGCCCTCTCTTCACAAGGGCGGTTTCACAGAGGGCTCTGACGGGCGAAGCATTCAGTGTCATCGATACGATGTATCATATTCGGGATTAAAAAACGCGTGTATAAATCAGCTTGATAACTTTAAAATAAAAAAGACTGAACACACAAAAGAAGATATTGCCGCTTCTTTTCAGAAGACAGCGGTTAATATTTTGTTACGCGCTCTTTTAAACGCGGCGGAGGATACAGGGCTTACAACAATAGTTGCAGGCGGCGGAGTCGCTGCTAACAGTCTGTTACGCGAAAAACTCGCCGGTCAAAAAAACCTAAGATGCGTGTTTCCGCCCCTCGAACTGTGCGGAGACAACGCCGCGATGGTAGCAGGGATAGGTTATCACTATCTGGCGCGAGGTGATAAATCGACGTTAAACGCCACAGCGCAGGCAAGGGTAGAAGGATTTAAAAAGAAATATCCGTAAGATTTTACCGCGAACCTCATGAAGTAAAAGTATTTTATTTTAAATATTTTTCGATGTACTCTTCTTTGACGCGCAATAGCTCTTCTCTCGGAAGGAAAGTGAGCATTTTCCAGCCTAAATCCAAAGTCTGATCTATACTGCGGTTTTCATTTTCGCTTTGCGTCAGGAATTGCTGTTCAAACTTATCGCCGAATTTAAGATGGTTTTTATCGTTAGGTGACAATTCTTCTTCTCCGATAATCGAGGCGAGATTGCGAATCTGTTTTACTTTCGCGTAAGATGCGAATAACTGGCTTGAAACGTCTTTATGATCTTCGCGCGTCATGCCTTTACCGATTCCGTCTTTCATAAGACGTGAAAGGCTGGGAAGACCTGCGACAGGAGGGTAGATACCCCTTTGAAAAAGCTCGCGCTCAAGAACGATCTGCCCTTCCGTGATATAACCTGTTAAATCGGGAATCGGGTGGCTGATATCGTCGTTGGGCATCGAGAGAATCGGAATCTGAGTGATTGATCCTTCGGATGTTTTTATTTTTCCCGCGCGTTCGTAAAGAGAAGCGAGATCGGAATACAAATAGCCGGGATATCCTTTTCTGCTTGGCACTTCGCCGCGGATTGAAGAAACTTCTCTCATCGCTTCGCAGTAATTTGTCATGTCGGTCATCACAACGAGAACGTGCATGTTTTTTTCGTACGCGAGATATTCCGCGGCGGTAAGCGCGCATCTTGGAGCGATAAGGCGTTCAAGGGAAGGGGAGTCCGCCAGAGATAGAAAAACTACAGTTTTTGAAAGAACGCCCGACTGCTCAAAGTCGTCGAGAAAAAAACGCGCAACGTCATTCTTAACGCCCATCGCGCAGAAAACAATTACAAATTGTTCAGAGTCGCCTAATATTTTCGCCTGACGCACAATTTGAGAGGCGAGGCGGTTGTGAGGAAGACCGTTACCTGAAAATATCGGAAGTTTTTGCCCGCGTATCAAAGTGTTCATTCCGTCGATCGAAGAAATTCCCGTTTGAATAAAATCTCTCGGGTATGTTCTGGCGTACGGATTTATGGGAAGTCCGTTTATATCGCGGTATTGAGATGAAAAAATGTTTCCGTATCCGTCGATCGCTTCTCCAAGCCCGTTAAAAACTCTTCCTAAAAGCCCTGTGCCTACGCGAAGTTCCAGCGGTCTTTCAAGAAACTCAACTCTCGAATCGTCCGCGCTTAATCCCGTGCTGCTTCCGAAAATTTGAATCGCGGCATAATCATCGCTTAGATCAAGCACGCGTCCGAGTCTCTTGTTGTTTTCGCGATCGTAAACCGCGACCATTTCGTTGAAGCCCGCATTGCAGCTGCGCGATGTGATAACGACAGGTCCTTCAATCCGGGTTAAACCTTTGAATTCAATTCCTCTCATATCGGTTTCTCCGCGTTTGCGGCGCTGCCTTCAAACTTATATTTTGGAACGGCAAAGTGTCCTGATATTGTCTGTCTTGATCTGTAAGACTTTTCAAGTTCGTCAAAAGTATTTCGCATAACGCTTTCATATTCGTTAAACTTCTGCAAATCGCTGTTTGCGATTGTGCTTTTAAGGCGCGATATTGTTTCTTTTAAATTTGTTTCCGTTATTTTTGTCATCGGCGCGCCAAGTTCGATACAAGTGCGGGCGCGTTCATGAAAATCAATTATCAGTTTTAAAAGGAGAACCTGTTTGTCGGGAACACAGTACATGTCAATTTCGTCAAAAGAATTCTGCTGTAAAAATCCGTCTTTGATGATCTGCGCTGTAAGTAAAATAAGTTTTTGTTCGTCAGGTAACGCGTCAGGTCCTATTAGTCTTACGATTTCTGATAACCTTTGTTCCTGCTTTAGAATATCCATACTTCTCTTGCGCACGAAAGTCCAGTTGGGATTAACCTGTTCCCACCAGCGCCGCACCTCCTGTGCGTATTCGGAGTAACTGTCGATCCAGCTTATCGCGGGATAATGACGCGCGTTCGCGAGGTCTCTGTCTAAAGCCCAGAAACATCTGATAAAACGTTTTGTGTGCTGAGTGACGGGTTCTGAGAAATCTCCGCCGGGAGGGGAGACAGCTCCGATTATCGAAACAGAACCTTCTTCGCCTGAAAGCGTTTTCACCCTGCCTGCGCGCTCATAAAATTCCGCAAGACGTGTCGGAAGATAGGCGGGGAAGCCTTCTTCAGCGGGCATCTCTTCCATGCGCCCGGAAAGTTCGCGTAACGCTTCCGCCCAGCGGCTTGTCGAATCCGCCATGATCGCGACGTGGTATCCCATGTCGCGGTAAAATTCCGCAAGCGTTACGCCTGTGTAAATTGAAACTTCCCGCGCTGCGACAGGCATATTTGAAGTGTTCGCGATTAAAAGCGTTCTTTCCATCAAACTGCGTCCTGTGCGCGGGTCCTGAAGGTGCGGAAATTCCGAAAGTACGTCGGTCATTTCGTTGCCTCTCTCTCCGCAGCCGATGTAAATTATCACGTCAGCGTCGCACCACTTCGCGATCGCGTGCTGTGTCATTGTTTTGCCTGTTCCGAAACCGCCGGGGATAGAAGCTGTTCCCCCCTTTGAAAGCGGAAAAAAAACGTCGATAACGCGCTCTCCCGTAATTAACGGAGTATCGGGCGCAAGGCGCGAGGCGATAGGGCGGCTCTGTCTTACAGCCCACCACTGCGCGAAGGCAATTTCTTCACCTAACGACGTTCTCGCGGCTGTTTCAAAAACAGAGTAATCACCTTCGCCGCAAAGGTACGTGATGTTTCCGCCTTTCGTGTTAGGCGAAACCATAATTTTACAGGTAATGCTTTCTGTTTCTTTCACTGCGCCGAGCGTAAGCCCGGGAACCGCCGCGACAGTTTCACCCGCGCTGAGTCTTTCGCGTAACGCCGCGTCGGGGATGAAACGCCATTTTTTTTCGGTATCTAAAGGATCGCCTCTTCCTCCCGGTTTCATAAAAGCGCCGTCAATTTCATAAACACGAGCGAGCGGTCTTTGAATACCGTCGTAAATCGTTCCCATTAATCCAGGACCGAGAAGGGCAGAGAGAGGTCTTCCCGTAGAAATTGCGGCGCTTCCTGTTTTTAATCCTGTGTTATCTTCGTAAACTTGAATTACAGCTTCATCGCCTTCAAGCCTGACAATTTCGCCGATGATGCGTTTTTCGCCGACTTCGACAAGATCGAAAAGCCCCGCCGTTCCCAATCCGGACGCGCGTATAATAGGTCCTGTAATCCTGCGGACTTTTCCGGTCATCATTCTTCTCCCATAAAATTTTGTCCGACAAGAGCCGCCGCCAATTCAGCGCGCCTGACATGAAGGAGAAAATCCAATATTTTATCGATGGACGAAGTGATACGCGCTTCGTTTGTTTCAATCATTATTGAAGGGTAGCGGCTGGCAGAAGAATTTTCCTCGATATTGCAATTAAAATGAAAACTTTTAAGCAGATCCTTTGCTTCCTGTTTTTCGATTCCGCAGATAACCGCTCTGTATTGTTTGTTTCCTTCCGCTAAAAGATCGTTTGAAACAGCAAGCCTTTTAGCGAGCTCCCTTGAAAGCATTTTTAAAACTTGAGCGCGGCTCAAACTTTTAAACCAAAAATCCACAGCAGCGTCCATCAAAATCTCGATCTTTTCGATTTTTGCCCTGAGTTTATCAATAGGAAGGCGCGCCATAATTCTTTCTTCTTCATGTTTTATTAGCAGAGCGTATTTGTTTTTTATTTGATTGATATTTTCCGCAATTTTATTTTCCCATTCCTGATCGTGGGCTTTTACGGTATCTTCGGAACTTTTGAGAATACGCAGAGCTTTCTTCCTCGCGTCCTCCAATATTTCGCGGTCTAGCACCTCTGTAGATTGAAGTTCTTCCATTAGTTAAGGGTAGCATAAAACAGGGAAAGGTGACAGGTGGTTAAATTGCAACAGGGTCGGCATGTTTGATATCTTCAGCAGGTTCTTTTTTATATACTGGTTCAGATTCTTTTACAAGACATATTTCATCATAATAACGCATTCTTTCTTCGGTAATTCCGCCCGCTTCAAAGTCCGCCTTAGCGTCTTCGTGCATAACTTTATAAATTTCACTTTTATATTTTTTCATGAGCTGTCTCCTTAAAAATCTCAATTAAGGTTCTTTTCTTTATACGTGCATTGATTTGATCGTCAGTTAGAGAGAAAGAATCTTTTGCCCTAACCTTGAAAACATTCAATTCACCTTCATCTATATTTTCCTTATCACTTATTTTCTCTTTACGCGCAAACCTGGAAAACCAAGTATTTTTGAAAACCCTCGATGGTTTTATCAACACCGTTTGTATAATTAACTAAAGGTGCGGTTCCTTCAAGAGTTGTCCATCCTCCTGCGGTTCTTGGTACGCCGTTACTTACAAAATTGCGGAATCAGCTTTAAAAATGCTCACTCCAGTAGCATTAGCCGGGACTGTACTAAAATAAGTCACATCGAAACCGCGATCTTTTCTCTGACCAGATCGCTTATGATTTCTGACGGAGTTTTTTTTGTTGCTAACGCCATAGTCATGAGATAATCTTCAGAAAAGCGATCAATGGCAATCATTCTGAAGCCTTGACGTGTTGTTATGCCGCCTTTATTTGGATCACATTTTGGCAAATTTTTTGTAAAATATTTATCTAAAGCATCTGCTTCTTCATCTGTCATATCCGGCATATTTACTTGAGGTACTTGTGCGATACAAAAAAGAGCAACACGCTGGTTAGTAATAAAGCAACTGTTAAAATTATTTGCCATGCCATATTTTTACCCTCCTATCCATGCCTTTAAAATATCAATAACGGAAATTATTCCCAGGATGCCTACACCAGTTGCAATTCCATCCACAACTCTTCTAACTACTGACACTGGTCTTGAGCCGTTTCTTAGAAGAACAACAATTTCATCCAGCCGTTTAGTAATCTCCAGTAATTGCGAAGCGTCCATTCTCTTTAGAGTATACACATATTTTATCTTCCCAGTCAACTAATAAAAAACCCGCCGCTTGCTTTCGTAAACGGCGGGCAGTTCAATTTTACTGAGCCGGACATCAAGCTGATGCCCGGCGCTCTTTGTTATCAGTAAGTTTTGGTGACAATATTATCCCGTAATCTTGCGCCTTCATAAGTTGTGCCAATTAAATATCCGACAAGAATACTGTTCCTGATATTTGCGTTTAGGCTGGCAGACGGAGAAGAAACAGCTGTTGTTGATGCCGGAACGCCGTTACAAACGAATTCGTTGGATCTGGGTATATTACGAGTAGGTATAGTCATCACTTCCCAATCTCCTGTAAAACTGTCCGCAGGGTAATTATCGTTACTAGCGGCGCTTTGAACAAAGGTAGCTTGAGCGGTATTACGTCCGTATGTTCCGTGTCTTACATCATTGGCTGAAGTTATCGCTGTTTTTGGCCAGGCAACCCTGATTGAATTTCTGGTTTCCGCAAAGGAAGCATGGAAATACGATATGTAGGGAATATTATCGCGAATATTTATCTGCAATTTTGTTCCCGCCGAAAGATATGTGTCTACCCTTGCGATACGAACATTGGTAGCGTCAACGCGCGAACCTGTAACGCTTGTTCCGCCCGGATTTGGTCTCCTTGCAGTTTGGGTAGCTCCGGTAACAGGTATATACGCGTACCAGAGACCGCCGTTAAATACATCGTAATACGCAAGATGAATATTATCATTGCCGTCTATTGCCATTTCAACATGAGTTCCTGCTCCTTTATGTATTACTCTTGCGTTTAACTGCCATGTCGCTGTTTCTGCCGACACAATAGCGGTTGCGGTTGGAACCGCGTCCAGATATGAGAAAACCAGATTCTGGTTTGTTCTGTCATACCACGCGATAACAGGTACGCCGTTCGACAATGAACCAACTGCAGTATAAATACTTCCTGCATGAGCTGCTCCGTCTCTTGCTACGACCTGGAATGAGCCATACGCTCCTCTTCCTTCATTACCGCCTGTCATACTTCCGCTGCCGGTGGCTTGATTTGCGCTTGTATTAGTTAGAGGCGTAGCGTAATTATGGTATCCGGTTACCTGGGTATCATTTACACCTGGTGCCGCCGTTGCATTTGTTCCCGTACCTGCGGCTGTACCTCCGTTCGTGGGAATATTACCAAGGAAACCTGCGGTTGCCGAAACAGTATTAGCAGTTAACAGCCCATAACGGAATATTATAGGATTTGTACCGGCAACTGTTGTAGAGCCAGCGTTCGGATCAAAGTAAGTCATTAAAATTCTTGTAGGATTAGCAGCTGTAGGATCCGAATTTCCCGCTGTTACACCTCCTGTTGTTCTTTGAGCAAAAACACGAGGTATTTCTACACGATCGGCGTCAACAAGTTCTGTATTTGGATTTCTCATTGTCAGCAACCGACGTTTATTCGTGTTTGATTGTGAATTTCTGTCACCTGTTCCTCCAACCGTTCCTCTCAGATATAAACCGAAGGTATAATACGTAGCGGCAGAAGTCATGTTGGAGGCCGCTGCATACCAGTTACCGCTCTGATCAACTGCAACAGTAGTATTCAAATATCGGTTGGCATCCTGTTCTCTCGTAACAGGATCATCATTGTTTGTTGCATGTCTTAAAAGCCCTTTATTTCCGCTGTAAACATTATAAACAGCATGCCATCCAGGGTTATCTGCTCTCATTCGCATATATGTGTTGTTCATGACAACGGTTTCAGAAACTAAATTTCCCGTAGACCATACATAGATCTTTCTGTCATCGGTTAGCATGTTATTGTTTAGACTGTTAGGCTCGTCGTTATAACCTGTGCCTACTACGCCGCTGACACGACCTGCCGCGTTGTTGTTTGAGTTGTTGATTGAGTCAATTCCGTTAACTCGTACTCTGAGCGAATTAGAGTCAATAGCCTGCATAGTCGCGTTTATGTGGAATTTTGATCTTGCGGGAAGAGTCTGTCCGTTAAATGATGTCGCGGTAAGGGCAAGTGAAGTTCCGTCAGCGGCATTCGCAGTTCCTCCCATACGCACAGTTGTAGTGGTATCAGTTGTAAAATTAAATCCTTTGATCTGGATAACGTCACTGTCCAGTACCGGATACCATCCGTTTGCCGAACGCGCGAACGCGGATGGATTGGAGGCAAACGCGCTGCTTAACGGAGTTATTAATTCGGTGATATACGGTTTAATATTGACGGTGGTTGCATCGTTTGCGCTTAGACCGCCTGTTGCCGCATCGTATACCCTGAATGTTACAGTAATATTGTCTCTTGCAGTTGCGTTTATTGTCGAAGTATCCCATGCGAAATTCCAGTTAAGCACGTGTCCGAAATCCATATCAATGGCGCCTTCATCAACAGAGAAGCCCCATGCCTGTGAGTCGCTTGTTCTCATGGCTGCAATCGTATCAAGAGAACCCGAAGCGGTTCCTGACGTATTCGCTGCTTCAAGTCTCCGAGTGGTAGTATTCCATACAGCGATAGTAAATTCAGTCCCGGCGACAGGTGTGGCATTAGGATAATACTGAATTTGCGCCGTTATCCGTTGTACCTGCCTGTTATCCATTGCCTTACCTTTAAAGATAACCATTCCGCTTACATTGTCGCGGTTATCTAAACCCGCGCTGTGAGCCGCATACTGTACATAACCCTTCTTTGTGCCGGTTCCTATTCCGGAGCTTTCGTTAATGGTCGTGGTTACGATGTTCCTGTTGTATTCGGATCCGTCCGCGGCGAAGGCAGTTCTCGCTCTCGATACATAGTTATACTTTTCTGATGCTGATGATGGTATAACATGCTTCGATCCAAACCCGGCATATTCAATTCGCGGGGCAAAACCATCTATGTTGTTTATACCGACATTGATAAGCGCGACAGCGGAAAGCTGATCCGCGTTTGTGAAAGTTCCGCTTGAAACAGTATTATCATATACGTGAATAAGGAAGAACCTCTTGTTTAAATCCTGATTATTGCCTGCACAGATATGCCATGTACTATTATCTACAGGAATACATGTACATTTACCGTCACCTCTCCATATAAAATTACCTTGCGCATCGAGATCCACATTGTTGGATTCCCTTATAAGATTATTGTCGCCTGCAGTGCCGAAGGCGGCAGTTCCAAAGGCAATTGTATTTGTTATAGTCGTTCCGGTCTGCATTGTATTTGCGATTGTACCGCTCGGCGCGCTTATAGCAGAATAGGCTGTTCCTCCCTGGTGATTATATCCGTATACAGTACCCATAACCGCAGGCAGCGGATTTAAATCTCGAGTCGCGACAAATGTAGTGCCGGTTTCCGGTATACCGAAAACGCCGAAATTTGACCATCTGCCTATATCGCTTCCTACAGCAGAGATAGTGTAAACCTGTCCTTTTACAAGACTCGTTACCGGATTAGCGGTTCTGTTTACATAGGCAACCCTATAACTTAAAGATTTTCCTGCAACAGTGGAAGCTCCAAGTCTTAAATTAAACATGTTGTTACGTACCCTGAAGCCTGTGGCAATTTCCTTATTGGTAACCGAAGTGCGGGTTACGTATTCGTTAAGTGTTGATGAAGAACCGTCTGTTACAGTACCGCTTAGGTCAACGTCCGTACCAAGAGAGATACTGTTAATCACAGGCGCGTTATTCGCAATGTATATATCAGTCCAATAATACGTGGCGTTTTCCGCTCTGTCAAAAACAACATAATTAAGCATGTACTTGCCGTCGGAAAGAACCGTTGTATTAAACTGAGCCGCCCATGTTTTAAACGCAGCGCCCGATAAGCCAAAACCATCGGTAAGAACAAGACCTTGAGATGTTGTTATGAAACTTCCATTTTCCTGCCTTACATTCGGGAAAAACGGCAATGCAGACGAAGTACCTTCGACAGTTACTTCTTTTTCATCACCGACACGTTCGGTTCTTGCGCTCTGGGTAGTTATAGGATTATTAACTGTTGTATTGACTGAACCTCCGCTAATGTTAACTATTCTTTGGACTCCGGCATCAAGTTTTGATAAATAAACTACGACTCTTTCAACACCCTGAACCTGTACCGCGTCGCCGGTATCCCAGGCAGTTCCCGATATTTCAAATTGATTTCCTATCGCGAAATAATTGCCTGTGTAATCCGCAAGCGGATAACGGTTGTCAATTTCAAGAGGATAATTGCCCTGAGCCATATACGGCGCAGGAGTGGTATCGTCCATTGCCTGAATGGTTAAATTAACTATCTCACCCACGTTCACTTTTCCTGATCCGAATTTTGAACCGGAAGCTGTATTGGTAGCCATTGGGATAAATACATAATACTGACTATACGCGTACCTTACAAAATTACCTTCTTCATTGTTTACCGTTATCTGTGGACCAAGTCCGACCGTCCACGGATTAGTATCATTTAATGTTGTTCCGTAATTTGGGTTATACAGAAGTTCTTCATTCAACGCGCCGGCGCGTACTCTGATACTGTCAATCTGTTTTTCATCCTTTATAAGCAGCCTCATTGTTACATTGCCTCTGATTCTTGTTGTACCGGAAATAAATTTTTCACAGATTTTACAATCAGCCCAAAGAGCATCGCTGGGATGGGCGGAGTGAGTTTTCAATACAGTATCTGTTATTTCAGACGGCAGCCCGTAGAAAATTGTTTCTTCTTCGATCGTCGGAACTGAATTATCAAAATTAAGATATATACTTGTTACAGGACCATCTGATTTATAAATGTTTGATGTGTAAATCGTGGCGTCCTGCGCTCTTAATTCGATCTTTACCCGCCGGATGTTTTTATCTTCAGGCGGCGTTAAACCTGCGTCATCATTAAGGTTTATATACCAGCTTACCATTGACGTGTAATTTGGCAGGTCCGCGGTTGATAACACCGCTGAAGTAAGAGCCGCCGCTCCGTACGACGGTATATTTACATAATCCCAGCCTTTGTACTCGACAGCCGGTTCTGTTCCTGTATCGCATTGAGCATTACTTTGCATCAAAATTCTGTACTGTACCCTGTGTATAATTTCATTGTCTTCAGCTGTGCCGTTCATTCTTGTGGCTCCGCCGACAGCCTGTTCATTTGACGGACTGCTGACCTTTACCGTCGGTAAGTCTCTGTTCGGATCGACAAGCAGTGTTATTCTCTCGACATAAAAATTTCCGGCAACGTCTGTAACTTTAAAACTGATCGGTAAATAATACAAACCTAAACCGACCGAATTTGAACCCAGAAGCTCTGTTACATAAGTATCCTTTACTGCAGGCATGCTTACGTCCGAGATGTTTTCAAAACGCCATTCCCAGCTTGATAATGTTCTGCTCCATACCGTTCGTACGGGAGCCGGGGTTGTAAGCGGATTTGAGGTGTGGAGATTTGTATTTATCCATGCCGTTGAAACATTAAGACCGCCGAAACCATCGCAGTTTGTATTACCGCACGTACCGTTGTGAAGACCGGACGTTGTACATGTAACATCTGCTGCCGCTGTTTTTCCAAGCGCGTACTCAAGGCTTGCGACCTTCTGATTATCCGTTAATGTGCCTTTTACGATAACCGTACTTGTTACGTTTGGAATTTGACTCGGAGACTGTAAAGGTTCTATGAAAAGGATCGAAGGCGGTGTGTTATCAACAGTTACAGATATCATTTGCTGTCCGGGCAGAGATATCGGAGACGTATTATCCTCTACGCTGATAGTGAATGAATATAAATCAGAAGCAGCGGTAGGCTTTGTCTTTGTATCAACCGGAATGTACAGCGCGTATTGTTGTTTTGTGCCCACCCTTCCCAGCTTCGATATAAAAGGAGATCCGTCTACATTAACTTTGTCAATGAATTCTCTGATGTTATCAGCAGTATTCCACAAGCCGCTCATTTTGACGCTGGTTATGTCGCCGTCATCTTCAATGATAGCTCTGAATGTAACCGCGCCCGAAATCATTGATATTCCCGCTAGGTAGGGTTCTACCTTACCTTGTATCTTTAGAGCGTCGTATTGGTAATCCAGCGAAGTGTTGGTTGTAAACGTATGTTTGATTATCTCTATGCCTGATATTGTGGGAGTACCGGAAGTATAATTCAACCTTTGTCTTGCTATCGGTACTGAACTTTGAGTTGTCGCAGGTCTGCTTACATCCTTCATTGTGCCAAGCGCGATTACAGAAGCGTCTCTGGGGCGGACTTCAACAAGGAATTCTCGGTTGCCGCCGGGGAAATCGATTTCTTCCTGGAAGATATTGTACATCCAGCTTACAGTCGTTCCCTGACCGCCGGTTCTTCCTTTTGCACTTAATATGACGTGCTGTCCGTTACAACCGGAAGCAGCGCAGTTACTGGTATTAAAACCGGCAGGATGTAATGTGAGCCAATATTCGCCTGCAGCGTTACCTGTTATTCTTGTCGCGTAACTTTCGTTAATAACAGTGCCGTCGGGTGTTGTAAACAGCGAATTGTTTGCGGTAACCGCGGCGTTGGTTTGCATTGTAATCCTAATCTGTACGCTGTGAACAGATTCATTGTCTGTCGCGATTCCGCTTAAATTAACAGATCCGCCTATTGTTTGCTTAAAGTCAGGATGACTGCTGATATCGATTGTCGGTAAATCAGCGTTCGGATCGATAATTAATATTCTTTCCAACAAGGTTTCATTACCGGCTTTGTCAACCGCTCTGAGAAGAACGCGCAATTGCCATTTATTTATCTGACCATTAACCGGCGTTAAGAAACGATCTCTTGCGGCAGTGGTTAAAAAGAATTCCGCAGTGTCTTTGAAACGTACGCTCCAGCTGGACAATGATCCATCCCATGTTATTGTTCCGGGATATTGATTATGAGAGACTATCGGGGTACCGCCGGGGAAGGCGTTAGTCCATGTGCCGTTGGTGATTTCTGTGTGTCCTAACGCATATTCCAGTTTGTCTAACTGTTGATTATCAAAAATTGAACCGCGTATAACTGTAGTGCTTGTCACTTCCGCGCTTGTTTGCGCCGGAGTTCCCGTTCCGTTCCATTCCTGCGGTTCGACAAAATTAAATGTTGGTCCTTGATTATCCGGCATTAACATTATCGAAAATTGAGATGATAAAGCTACAGGCTGCGTATTATCCGTTGCCTCAACATCTACTGTGTATACTTGATTTTCCGGAAGCGTAGTTGTATTAACCGGAATTAAAACCGTATACCCGTTGGCTATCGGCGTTACAGTAACTCCTGCAGGCACCGAAGTTAAATAATTACCAGACCATACGTTATTGACGTTATTCTTTGTTCGTATGCTGATAAGTCCTTGAGTGTCTGTAATATTCAGCCTTAATGAAATACTGCCCCTTACCTGTGTTGATACACCCGCTGTAACAGCCGTATCAGATAATCCGGTACGAACAATATCCGCAAGAATTACGGGATAACCGTCGTCAAAGATAAATACAATTGTTTGTATATCTTTGCCTTCCTGAGTTCCTGTTCTGACTGGTTTCATATTGCTGTTGTTCTGATCAAAAAGATATGAATCCCGCGCGAGGATTTCAATTTTGTACTTGCCAAGCCAATTGCTGGTATTATTTAATTCATGAGACCAGCTCACTGTGGAACCGCGGTTAGCGTTAACCGCAAGTATTGATGTCCAATTTTGATATCCTACAGACGGATCAGGTAAAAATGTTCCGCTTCCGTTGTCTTTGCTGATTCTCATCTGTACGTCTTTAATCCATTCGTTATCTACAGCAAGACCGTTAATGTTAACTTTTGTGCCGACTATCTGAACATCTTCAGGTTTATGGCTGTTGATTGTTATTCTGGGGATATCTGCGTCCGGATTGATAAACATCGTTCTGTCGGTTTTAGTTTGGTTTCCGGCTTCATCTATCGCGAGAAATTGGAATTTTAATTCATATTCATTTAACGATCCAACCTGTTCCACGAATCTATCCCTAGTGGCTGTATCTCTGAGGAAATCGGCAGTATCGCGTATAGTAACATTCCAGCTCGATAAAGTTCCTGCCCATGTTATTCTGCCTGTATCACCAGCGCCGGTAAATCCGGGATATGAACTTGACGGAGTGCCATCGAGACGGGTGTCCTCCCAATTTACGATATCATCGCCTTTCGCAACATCTATTTTTCCCATGCGGTAATACAGTTTTGATACCTTCTGATTATCAGTAACGGTGCCTCTGATTGTTACAGTACTCGATACTTCAGGCGAATCGTTTAATGACCATGACTGCGGCTCCGTAAATTGTACAACCGGAGCTGTATTATCCGGCATCAGCATTATTGAGAATTGCGAAGATAAACCTACAGGTTCGGTATTATCCGTTGCCTCTACATCCATTGTGAATACTGAGTTCGGAGTCATAGTGTTAGTATTTATCGGAATTAAAACTGTGTACCCATTGGTTATCTGTGTTACGGTAACTCCTCCTGAAGGGGTAGAAGTTAAATAATTTCCTGACCATGCGGGATTAGAGGTTGTCTTTGTCTGTATGCTTACAAGTCCCTGAGCGTCAGTAACGTCCAGTTTTATTGTAATATTACCACGCACCTGTGTTGATACACCCGCTACAACAGCGGTATCAGCTTGTCCTGTACGTTGGATCCATGCTTTTATTTCCGGAATCTCAGGATCGAAGATAAATTCGATTATTTGCACATCTTTTCCTGCCTGAGTACCTGTTCTGACAGGTTTCATATTACTGTTGTGCTGATCAAAAAGATATGAATCTCTCGCGCGAATCTCAATTTTATACTTGCCTCGCCAGTTCCCTGCGGCATTTAATTCAACCGCCCAGCTCACGGTAGAACTGCGGCTGTCGGCAGGTTTAAGTATGGACACGAAATTAGAGTAATCTACAGTTCCGTTTATAACACCGACACCGTCCTTTGTAATTCTCATCTCAACATCTTTTATCCATTCATTATCTGCCGCGAGCCCATTAATGTTAACTTTACCGCCTATTATCTGTATTATTGCGGGATTGTGACTGTTGATTGTAATTTTAGGAATATCTGCGTCAGGATTGATAACCAGCTTCCTTTCGACTATGGTTGTGTTTCCTGCTTCATCTACCGCCATGAATTGGAAAGGTAATTCCCATTCATTTAATCCTCCAACCTGTGTCACGAATCGATCCCTGGTTGTTGTATCTCTAAGGAAATCGGCAGTATCGCGTATGGTAACATTCCAGCTCGATAAAGCTCCTGCCCATGTAATTCTGCCGACATCACCGCTTCCGGTATAGCTGGGATATGAGGCAGACGGAGTACTTGTATCAAGGAGGGTATCCTCCCAATTTACGATATCAGAACCTTTTGCAATATCTGTTTTACCCATGCGGTAGTACAGTTTCTTTAACTTCTGATTATCAGTAACGGTGCCTCTTAATGTTACTGTACTTGATACTTCCTGTGATGACGGGGTGCCCGCAGCCCAATTTTGCGGCTCCGTAAATTGTATTACAGGATGTATATTGTCAGGAAGCAGAGCTATTGAGATTGAATGAGTATACGCGACAGGAGAGGTGTTGTCTGTCGCTTCAACCTCTATCGTATATACTCCGTTTGTTACAAGCCCCTGTCCTGCAAGAGATTCGGTATTTATTGTCTTTTGTAAAACATATCGGCTTCCGTTGGGAGCGCTTTCCAGTATTGTAGTTCCCGCAGGCAGCACTGCAAGATAATTATTAGACCATATGTTGGTAAGAGAATCTCTTGTTCTTATGCTTTCAATCTTTTGATTATCTGTAATAATTAATTTTATAATGATTGTGCCTCTTACCTGTGTTGAAATACCCGCTACAACAACGGTATCAGCTTGTCCTGCACGTACGATCGATGCTTCAATTTCCGGAACTCCCGGATCAAAAACAAATATTATTTCCTCTATATCTTTTCCTGCCTGATCCCCTGTTCTGGGATTTTTAATTACGAAATTATTACTCTCCGTAAAGAGATACGAATCTCTCGCGCGGATTTCAATTTTATATTTTCCTTCCCAGCGCGGATTTTGAGCAGTTGGAGTATGGGCGTTTAATTCATATTGCCAGCTAACAGTTGAACTACGGCTGGTAGTGCTTGCAAGTATTGAATTAAAAGCGTTATTATATCCCGGCACATTGTATTCATAAACTCCCGGTGATGTTTCTTTGCTGATTCTGATTTCTACATCGTGTATCCGTTCATTATCTACAGCAAGACCGTTAATGTTAACTTTTCCGCCGACTGTCTGAGGATAATCTTCACGAGGTGTGTTGGAATGGCTGTTAATTATTATTTTCGGTATATCCTTGTCCGGATCAATAATCAGGATTCTTTCGATTTCTTCTGCATTTCCTGCTGTGTCAACAGCTCTGAATTTAAACGGTAATTCCCACGTATTCGAAGTTCCTACCCGTGTCAGGAATTGGTCTCTTATAGCGTTTTCTCTGAAGAAGTCGGCAGTATCGCGTATGGTGACATTCCAGCTTGAAAGAGTTCCTTCCCATGTAACCTTGCCGACATTGCCGGTACCTGCAAATACAGGATGCGAGTTTAACGGAGAGGGTGTATCTAAGCCGGTGTTATTCCAGTTGCCGATAACATTTAAATTCTTATCGAGTTCTGTTTTGCCCATAACATAATAAAGCTTCGCTACCTGCTGGTTGTCGGTAACAGAACCTCTTATTGTTACGGTGCTTGTTAAATCAGGCTTTCCGCTTATTTCCAGAGGTTTATCGCTTGGTTTCCATTCCTGCGGATCAACAAAACTTATAACAGGCTTACTGTTGTCCGGCATCAGAGCTACCGAATATTGCGTTCTGTATTTGTTAGGTGTAGTATTGTCTTCCGCTTCAATGTCAATTGTAAATACTTCGTTTTCTTTCAGTGATTGCGTGTTTATCGGAATTGTCACGATGTATTGTTTCGAGCCTTGCAGAGGAGGAGGATCCGGCGTTACAGTAACTCCCGCGGGTCTGTTTGCCGAAATCAGATAATTTTCAGACCAGACAAGTTTACTCCATAGTGTTTCGGCTGATGTTTTTATTTTAACGCTTTCAATTTTTTCATCGTCTGTAACAGTCAGTTTTAAATTAATATTGCCTTTTACCATTCTTGATATACCCGGCGTTGCGGTGTGTGCTACATCGTCCTGAATAATTTCTGCCGTTATAGTCGGAATATTAGGATCAAAAATCAATTTCAATGTGGTAGTTTCTCTTGGATGGTTTCTGACAGGTTTTGCTGTATTCTGGGAAGATAAATACGCATCCCTTGCGCGGAATTCGAATGTGTATTCGCCTTTCCATTTATTATTTTTATTTAAGTCAACTGACCAGCTTACAGTAGAGCCGCGGTTGACCGATGAATTGAGTATTGATTTGAAAGTTGAGTAATTTGCTCTTTCACCTTCATCAGGTGAGTTATCGCTTGTTATAATCCTCATTTCTACATCGTGAATCCACTCGTTATCAATCGCGATACCGTTTAAGTAAACAAGACCGCCGACTGTCTGAATGTCCAGAGCAGGATTATGACTGTTAATTTGTATAGTAGGAATATCAGCAACAGGATCGAGAATTAAAGACGCGTTTATGATAGAAACATTCTGCGCTTTATCAATAATCTTGAATTTAATCGGCAGTTCATAAAGCGTTCTATTGCTGTCTATGTTTTTATAAAACCGTACAAGGTGATCGTCAAAAATGCCGTCGGGAGGAATGAAATCTTTAATGTCATGGAAAGTCCATGTCCATGATGATAAGCTGGCGCCTGACCATACGGATCTGATATTTGGATAAGACGGATGCGACTGCCTTGGTCCTGTCAAATTACAATCCACGTTATTGTGCTTGTGCGGTTCAGACGAACAGCCAATCCCTGTGTCTGTCCAACCGCTGTTATTATCCCATGTTAACGGAAGATGCGCGTTTGTTGTTTCATCTACGCCAAGAGTGTAATACATCTTGTCTAATAAGTGGTTATCCAATGCTGAACCGCGCATGGTTACGGTACTTGTTAATTCATTGCTGCTTATCCATTCGAGCGGAGCAGTGCTTGTCATTGTTCCGGCAGGATCAAAAATTGACAGAGTAGGGGGAAGGTTATCAATTATTATCTGTCTTGAGGATATCGAATCGTTATAGTTTTTATCTACGGCTCTGACATGTAACATTCTGTCGCCTGTCAGGTGTCTGGTAACCGCATCAGGTAACGAGCATTTTGGGGAATGGTCGCATATCATCTGAGGAATAGCGTCTTTATTTATACGGATATAGTAGAAACCGCCTACCTCTCTTACATTTACTAACAGTGAGGCATCAGCTTTGAGTCTGTTTTCTGCGTCTTCGTTTGAAAGAGAAGCAATTGAAACAAATCCGGGGTCGTCAGAATTATTGATTTTTGCGTACACTTTCAGCGGCGGATTTCCGGTCGCTATAGACATCTTCGCGACAATATCCGCTCCAAAGTCCGATTGATTGTTGTACAATGTCGGGAAAGCGATTGCTTTTATCCCTGCCGCTTCTTGAGCCTGCGTAACCTCTCCGGGATCGTACACGACAAAAGAGCCTGAATTCATACAAAGCTGGCAGCGGAGACCCTGAGTGCAATTGTTGCCGCTTCCTGTCCAGTGGGCTTCAGGATGAGCCGGTTGAAATCTTATAATCGGGTTGTCTGTAGCGACAAGAGTTATTGAGATATATTTTGCATAATTTGGAAGACCGGTAATTTTTTTGTCATTGCGATCCGGATATATATTTTCTTTTGAACTATTATCATACGCGTCTCTTACTTTAATCATAAATCTGTAATCGCCTGCGGGAAGCATTTTTCCCGGGACAATTCTTCCATCGGTGTCTGTTGAAGGCTGCCCTGTAAATTCATCAAGAGGATAGCGGAATTGAATTGCTTTAAGCATATCTCTGGTTAATACTTTGCTTTCAGCGTCTAAGACAGTTCTCCATAAACCCCATTTTTCATCAGTTGATGATGGAAGCCCCGAACTATCTAATTGTATCGTATGTCCGCTCGCGTCCGGTTTTGGATTGCCGCTGTCGTCAAAATATTCTCTGTTAGTCGGAGCAGGCCAGAGCATGATCTTCGGATATCCGGCTGCGATACCGTATGCGTCAGTTGCAATACCCATTAATGAATTACCTGTAAAAAGCGCTGTGGGTACCTTAACATCTTCTTTATCGAAAGCTTCTGCAATTAATTCAGGTATTGTCAATTCAATCTGCGGAGGATTATTTTTTACCGTGTAAACGATCTCAGTTGTTGTCGTTCTTTTTCCGGATCTGTCAACTGCGGTTACCTGCGTGCGGATTGTGCCGTCCGCCATGCCTGTAGTATCAAGATTGACAGACCATGTATCGGTTTCTTCGTCATATTTGGCGGGAATGCGTTTTGGTATTGATTTTCCTTCTTCGTCTACTTTTCCGCTATTTTCTTTTCCGCAGGCGGTTATTAGATTGCCATTTCTATCAAAAACACAATACTCGCAATCTTCCATGCCGTTACAAATGTATGTCACTTCCATGTAAACTTCGGAAAGACCGAAAGGCTGCTGGACATCAAGAACAATTTTGTTTTCATCGCCCACCAAAAATGCGCCGGGTTCTTTGTTGTTTCCGTCCGGCATTTTGATTACCGGGACATCCGTATTTACGATTTCTCCCAAGCCGATATCACAAGTCGTCAACGGCACAAAAGTAAGCAGCAGAATTAATCCGCCTGTGATAACTAAATTTTTTCTTGATTTCTTTGACATACCCGATCCCCCTTAAAATATAATAATATAATTACAAATAGATTAAATTATGACAAAAGAAGAGACCTTTTCGGTAGGAAAATGGTCATAAAAACCGAAAATATTTTGTTGCAAAATACTGTTTTGTGAGATATACTCCCACATTTAAAAACATAGCATATTTTTGAATTCTTTTTCAATAGTATTGGTAAATATTTTGGAAAAATATTCAATTGGTGACAGTCACCATTTTTCAAATAAAGCCCCCGTAATAATAAAAAAAATCAAGAAAAAAGCGGCAAAATTCAGTAGCGTTTCAGTCAGGAAGCAGGAAAAAGGTCATAAAAACCGTGAACATTGTTCAGAAAAATTCCGTTTTCCTGTAGTCTCAAAAGTAAAAAGATACACTTCCACAATATATATTATAACTCTTTTTATTTTATTTATTCAACATATGGACGGAT
>Ga0209755_10001742_pt1 | contig 32523 bp, 34 predicted proteins | sample TergutCo191P1_FD_187301 | JGI IMG/M metagenome (GOLD analysis project Ga0209755, IMG submission 187301) | Cornitermes sp. P1 segment gut microbial communities from Petit-Saut dam, French Guiana - Co191P1 (SPAdes) (version 2) | ecosystem: Host-associated > Arthropoda: Insects > Digestive system... | reverse complement strand
GGGGGGGGGGGGGGGGTAGTTACGTATGAAAGCGGCGTTGCGCCATGAGGAGCAGAATTTCCCGAGAAATGCCGATTGCCAACTGCGCTCCCGTTTTTTGGAGCCTTGCTTTCGTATGCTTCCATAAAAATTCCCGGTAGCAGCCATTGCAAAGCCAAATGCGCAAGCGCGGCTTTTCGAATGGCAGCAGCCTGCGGCATGTTACAATATTCTGGCAGATATTGTCAAGCGCCAAATTCCCCATTTCCCGCGCGTCGCGTCAATCTAGCAATGCGCAGGCTTAAAACGGAACGGCGTGTTCTTCGTAAAACTTTGCAAGTTCCTCTTTGCTTATATTTCCGCTTGCCAAGCCTAATATTTCATTGAAAAGCGTGTCGTCGTCGGCGATAAGCTCGTAGCTGTTCCATTCAAGAAACACCAAAGAGCACATCAATGCTGCTCTCTTGTTCCCATCCAGAAAAGGGTGGTTTTGGCAAATATGAAACGCATAGGCAGCGGCCATTGCCGGAACGGTTTTATGCAAATACTTGCCGCCAAACATGGCTTTAGGCATGCTTATGGCCGAATCAAGCATTTTGCCATCTCGAATGCCTTTTATTCCGCCATATAAATGCAGCTGGTCGTCCAGTATAGCCAAAACATCTGAAAGCCCAAGGAACTGCACTATTCCGCGAGCCTTTTTAGCACGCTCCCATGCCTCTTGTTGAGTTTTTTCAATGCAGCGGACAGCTTGTCTTCGCTGCCTTCTTGGCGGGGCGGGCTTGCATTCCTTTCCAAAACGTCCATTCCTTCACATGAAGCACTATTGTTTTTCGCGCTTGACACGCTGGCCGTTAAAAAAACAGCGTTTTCTTCGGATTTAAGCATTTCCTGTCTCATAGCCTTCTCCCCTGCAAGTTATATAGTGCAGCAAGCGGTCATTGTCAAGCGCCAAATTCCCCATTTCCCGCGCAAGCCCGCCGCGCGGCGGATGCGCCTGAGCGGGCAGCCGGTTGACGGAGGCGCGCTTTTGGGGAAGACTTGGCTTATGAGAGGCAAGGCGGGGCTTACCCATTTGCGCGGGGGCGCTTTGGCGGGGAAGGACCACCCGGCTATAGCGCTGCGCGGCAGGCTGGACTCGCTTTGCGCGGCGATTGTCGAGGCGCAGGTTCTTGGGGAGCAGGCGGGCAGCGCGGGCTTTGCCGAGGACTTGCAGGAGGCGCTGGGCTTTGCTAGGTCTATTCTCGCGGCGGAGTACGGCGGGGCGCCGATGGGCGGGCTTCGGCTTTTGGGCATGACAGGCGAGGATCTGCGAGAGCGCTGCCAAAACCCGGAAAGGCATTTTGGCCGGGGCCATCTTCTGATGGACAGGGGCATGGGGCCCCTCTGCGCCCGCCTCAACTCGCTGCGCGCCCTGGCGCGAGAGGCCGAGTCCGCCGCGGCCGCCGCCTTCCGCGCCCCATGCACGGGTGCCGCCGCCGCCTCTGGCTGCGCCGGCGCCGCTGAGCGCGGCGGCGCCTCCTGCGGCTGCGCGGGCCTTTCAGCCGGCGCCGCTACCGACGGAAGCGCTCCCGAAGCCGGCGCAGGCGGCGGCGCATCAGGGGGCGAGGCGGGCGAGGCGGGCGCCTTCCTGAGGCCGGACATTCTGGAGGCGCTGAACGGGCTTTCCGCCTTTTTCTACGCGCTGACGTACAAATACCTGCCCGACGGGCATCAGGGCGGCCGCTGAGCGGGGGCCGGGGCCGGGGCCGGCGCCGATTTTCGCTTTTTTGGGGGAGGCTTATGGAAGCTGCGCTTGCGACGGCGGCGGGGCTGGCGTTTGTTTTTTTCATGAGCTGCCTCGGCGCCGCCGCGGTGTTTCTCTTCGGGAAGCCGGCGCCGGGGAGGGTTCAGCAGGCGGTGCTGGGCTTTGCCGGCGGGGTGATGATAGCGGCGGCGGCGTGGGGGCTTTTGGCCCCGGCGGCCGAGGGCGCCGAGGCTTTGGGGCTCGCCGCGTGGGCGCCGGTGGCCGGCGGGTTCGCGCTGGGCGCGCTTTTCCTGCTGGCGCTTGACCGCGCCATCCCGCGCATGCGCCTTTCCGGGCCAAGGGGCCCCGCGCTGCTTTTGTCCGCCGTTGCGCTTCACAACATTCCGGAGGGCATGGCTGTGGGGCTCGCGCTGGCGCTGGCCTCCCAGGGGGGCGGCGGGCCGGAGGCCTACGCGGGGGCCGGGGCGCTTGCGCTTGGCATTGGCATTCAGAACATGCCGGAAAGCGCCGCCGTCGCCCTGGCGCTGCGCCAGGAGGGGGCCTCCCGCGCAAAGGCCTTCTCGCTTTCCGCCGCATCCGGCGCGGTTGAGCCTGCCTTCGGCGCCGCCGCGGCGATTCTGGCATTGCAGGCGGCGCCGGCCATGCCCTGGCTTCTGTCCTTCGCGGCCGGCGCCATGATGTACGTCGTGATCGAGGAGCTGATCCCGGAGGCCAGCCCGGAAAGGGCCGGGGGGCGCCGCTCGGGCGCGGGCACGCTCGGCGCCATGGTCGGCTTCATTCTCATGACGGCGCTGGATCTGGCGCTCGCCGCGCCCTGACCGCTTTCGGCGCCGCGCGGGGGTTTGCGGCCGCGCGCCGGAGCGCCGGGCATTGAGGCGGGCGGGCCTTTCTGCTATCATGGAGGCATGGATGGCGAAATGGCGGCTTTTGACGCGAGGAAGGCGATGGACGGGGCGGTTTCGTGGGCGAGGGCCTATTTTGCGGAAAGCTGCCCGGAGGGGCCGGCGGTCGTCGGGATCAGCGGCGGAAAGGACAGCTCGATCGTCGCGGCGCTGTGCGCAAGGGCCCTGGGCGCGGGCCGGGTTTTCGGGCTTCTCATGCCGCAGGGCGAGCAGTGGGACATCGACGTGGCGCGCGATCTTGTCGCGCATCTGGGGATAAGGAGCGCCGAGCTCAACATCGGGGAAAGCGCCGAGGCGCTCTTCTCGGCGCTGCGGCAGGCGGGGCTGGGGCCCTGCGCGCAGGCGCTTGTCAACACTCCGGCAAGGCTGCGAATGGCGGCGCTGTACGCGGCGGCGGCGGCGCTGGGCGGCCGCGTTGCAAACACCTGCAACCTAAGCGAGGCCTGGGTTGGCTACTCGACAAAATTCGGCGACACGGCAGGCGACTTCAGCCTGCTTTCCGGATTTACCGCCACGGAGGCCAAGGCGGTGGGCAGGGAGCTGGGGCTGCCCGAGCGCTTCGTCTGCAAGGCGCCTGAGGACGGGCTTTCCGGCATGACCGACGAGGAGAGCCTGGGCTTTTCCTACGGCGCGCTGGATCGCTACATCCGCGGGGGCGGCTGCGGGGACGAGCGGGTTCGGGAGAAAATCGACGGGCTGCGCCGGCTTGGCATGCACAAGCTTGAGCCCATGCCGCGCTACTCCTGGGGCTGACGCTCCGCCGGCCGCGCCCCTGGCGGCGCCCTTGGCGGGCACTTTCACAGGCGCGATGCGGCGCTTTGCGCGGGCGGCTCCCTATGGCAAAGCCCGGCCGAAATGGTGTATAATGCGCGAGGTATGAGACTCGATCCCACCCTTACCAAGGCAAGCAGGCTGGCGCGCTCGGGCAGGTACGAGGAGGCGATGCGCCTTCTTCAGCCGGAGGTGCTGCGCTACCACGGATCCTTCAGCTATCACTACATTCTCGGGGCCGTGTGCCTCAGGGTCGGCGAGTTCGGCAGCGCCCTGACCTACCTGCGCCTGGCGCGCGAGATCAACGGGCGCGACCCCAGGGCCATCCTGGGCCTTGCCGCCCTTTACCTGCGCCGCGGCGACACCGAGCGCGCCGTCGACCTTTACCTTGAGGCGCTGGAAATCGACCCGGGCAGCCGCGCGGCGAAAAGCGCCATGGGGATGATCCGCAGGCGCGCCGGGACGGACGGCTTCGCCGAGTGGCTGGAAGCCGGCAGGCTGCGCTCTCTGTACCCGCCCATTCCCTTCCCGGGCATTTCCGCGAAGGCCGCCGCCGCTGCATTTGGCGCGGCCGCCGCCGCCTGCGCCGTCGCCTTCGGCGCAATGGTTCACGCGGGGCTGGCGCCGAACCCGCTGAGGCCATTGGGCCCAAGGGAGCTGCCCTACGGGCTGGCGCTGACCTGGGCGGAAAGGGCGGCGCCGCTGTCGCCGGGCGGGGAGGGCAGGCACGCGCTTGACCGCGGCCAGGCGATCGAGGCCTACGAGCGGGCGCTGGCGCTGTTTTCCTCGCACCGCGACGAGGCGGCGCGCATCAGCCTCAACCGCATCCTTGACTCGAACGCCTCGGAGGGCATCAAAAACAGGGCGCGCCTGATGATGGGCTTCCTCGAAACCCCCGGCTTCGACACTTTCAGGCGGGACGACAACGTCAGCCACGCGCAGGCCTGGCAGGATCCGCGCCTGCACAGCGGCGTCCACGTCATTTGGCGCGGCATAGCCTCGAACGTTTCGATCGCGGATCGCGAAACCTCGTTCGACCTCCTTTTGGGCTACGACTCGCCCAGGATCGTCGAGGGCGTGGTTTCCGTGGCCTTTCCCCACGCCGTCCCCGTGCCGGAGGGCGCGCTTGAGGTGCTGGGCCGCATAGAGCCGGCGGAGGGCGAGGGCCGGCTCAGGCTCGAGGGCCTTGCCATACGGATAAACCTGTGAGGGCGGTGGCGCAGAGGGTTTCCCGCGCGTCCGTCTCCGTCGGCGGCGAGCCCCGCGGCGCAATCGGCCCCGGCCTTTTGATCTACGTCGGCGTGGCCCCGGAGGACGGAGAGGCCGACGCGGACTGGCTCGCGGAAAAAATCGCCTCCCTGCGCGTTTTCCCCGACGCCGAGGGCAAAATGAACCTTTCCGTCTTCCAGGCCGCCGCCGAGGCGGGGCACGGGCCCGAGGCGCTGGCCGTCTCGCAGTTCACGCTTATGGGCGACGCGCGCAGGGGGCGCCGCCCTTCCTGGGCCGGCGCCGCGGCGCCTGAAAAGGCGCGCGGCCTTTGCGAGCGCTTCGTCGCGAGCCTTCGCGCTCTGGGAATCTCCTGCGAAACCGGCGAGTTCCGGGCGAGCATGGAGGTGGAGTCCGTCAACTGCGGCCCCGTCACCATCCTGCTGGACAGCCGCGAGGGGGCCGCGCGGCCCTAGGGCCGCTGCCGGAAGGGCGCCGTCTTAGGGGCGCGCCGCTCGCCGGCCATTCCCCGGCAGCCCGCCCGGCCCTTTGCCGCGGCTGCCAGAAGGGCGCCGTCTTAGGGGCGCCGCTCGCCGGCCATTTCCCGGCTGCCCGCCCGGCACTTTGCCGAGGCGGCCGCGGCGCCGTTCCTAGGGCCGCCGCTCGCCGGCCATTTCCCGGCTGCCCGCCCGGCACTTTGCCGAGGCGGCCGCGGCGCCGTTCCTAGGGCCGCCGCTCGCCGGCCATTCCCCGGCAGCCCGCCCGGCCCTTTGCCGCGGCTGCCAGAAGGGCGCCGTCTTAGGGGCGCTGCTCGTCGGCCATTCCCCAGTCGCCCACCCAGCCCTTTGCCGCGGCCGCCTCGGCGGGGGCGTAGTGCCAAAGCGCCGGGGACTTGAGATACGCGGTCGCGTCGAACTTCAGCAGCAGCTCGCCCATGGGCGCGTTGGTGACGATGCTGTTGATTATGCGCGCGGACATCCAGGTCGAGGGCACCACCTCAAGGCCCGGAACCCGCCCGGCCAGCGCGTCCGGGCAAACGGTGTCGGTCACCATGACGCGGCGCAGAAGGCCCTCCTCTGCAAGCGCGCGCAGGCGCTCCGCGGCCGGCGGCGAGAAAAGCGCGTGGACGGCGACTATGTTGACCTCGCGCGGCCGCAGCGGCGCAAGCGCCCGAACCAGCGTCTCCACGGACCCCGCCGTGTCCACCATGTCGTCCACTATCCAAAGCGTCTTGCCCTCAACCGGCTCGGCGCTGAGGATGTTCACCGACTCCACGGCGTTGGGCCGCGAGGCGTCGCGCTGCTTGTGCGCGATCACCAGGTGCGCCTGGAACGCGTTGGCGAAGGTGCGCGCCAGCTTCTCGCCGCCGGCGTCCACGGAGCAGAAGGCCCAGTTTGACCTGACCTCGCCGCCCAGCGCCGCCATGTCCTGAATGTAGGCGTCGCAGATTCTCTGCTGCAGCAGCGTGTGCGCCGGAATGTCGTCCAGCGCGCATATCGCGGGGTCTACCATGGACTTGGACTTGTCCGAGTGGAGCTGGTAGGTGATGATGTGCTGGGCGCCCAGGCTGGCCAGCGTCTTCAGGTGCACCCAAAGGCCCACGGAGCTGCGGCGCAGCGCCCGGTCCGACCGGGAGCAGGATACGAAGGGCTCGAACACCGTGATCTTCCCCGGCTGGCAGCGCTTGAGGGCGTCCACCGCGTGGTAAAGCTCGATCTTCGCCTCCTCAAGGCTTATGCCTGCCTCGTTGCGAGCGCAGGACGCGAAAACCACGACGTGCCTGCCCCGCACCGAGGCGCCGACCGCGACCTCCATCTCCCCGTCCGCGAAGCGGTCGGCGCGCAGAAGGCCCACCCCGCCGAAATGCTCGCGCTTTCCGGCGAAGCGCGGGAGCTTCGACATGCCGTCCACCACCTTCTCCGCGTAGCGCCGCATGGACCTCGTGGCGCAGATAACGAAATCGCTCATCCCCTCTCCTGCGCTGCGCCTAGCCCGCCGGGCCCTCGCCGGCGGCCACTATGCTTACGAGCTTGCCGGGCACGCTGAAAACCTTTTGCGCCCCCCGCCCCCCGAGCCACTTCGCGACTTCCGGCATGGCCAGCGCGATCCTCTCGAGCTCGCCTGAGCCGGTCCCGGCCGCCGCGGAAAACCTGGCGCGAATTTTGCCGTTGACCTGGACGACGATGGTCGCCTCCTCGTCCGCGGTGAGCGCCTCGTCCCATGCCGGCCATGGGGCGCGGCTGACGGACCCGGAATGCCCCAGCATCTGCCAAAGCTCCTCGCCAAGGTGCGGCGCGTAGGCGCTGGCCATAATCACCAGCGGCTCCCAAAGCGCGGGCGGGACCTCGGCCAGCTTGGCGAGCTCGCCCGAGTAGATCATCATGGCGCTTATCGCGGTGTTGAAGTCCAGGCTGGCCGTGTCGCGGGTGGTTTTCTTGACGGCGCGGTGGAGCATCTTGGCCAGGCGGGCGCTTTCGGCCTCGGGCAGGGCGGCGCCGGGGACGCACTTCCGGCCTATCGCCCAGAGCCGCTCGAGGAAGCGCGAGGCGCCGACTAGGCCCGCGGTCATCCACGGCTTGCTGACTTCCAAAGGCCCCATGAACATCTCGTAGACGCGCATGGAGTCGGCGCCGTGGCTTTCGATTATCTCGTCCGGGTTTATGACGTTGCCCCGGCTCTTCGCCATTTTCTGGCCGTCCTCGCCCAGGATCATGCCCTGGTTGACGAGCCTTTGGAACGGCTCCGCGCAGCCGACGAGGCCCAGGTCGAAAAGCGCCTTGTGCCAGAAGCGGCTGTACAAAAGGTGCAGTACGGCGTGCTCGGCGCCGCCGACGTAAAGGTCCACGGGCATCCAGTAGTTGATTTTCTCCGGCGCCGCGAAGGCGGCCTTGTTGCCGGGGTCGAGGTAGCGCAGGTAGTACCAGCAGGAGCCGGCCCACTGCGGCATGGTGTTGGTCTCGCGCCGCGCGGGGCCGCCGCATTTGGGGCAGGCTGTTCTGACCCATTCCTCTATGCCGGCCAGCGGCGACTCGCCGGTGCCGGTGGGAGCGTAGGACGCGACGTCCGGCAGCCGCAGCGGCAGATCGCTTTCAGGAAGCGGGACTATGCCGCATTTGGCGCAGTGGACGACGGGGATGGGCTCGCCCCAGTAGCGCTGCCTGCTGAATACCCAGTCGCGCAGCCTGTAGTTGACGGCCCTCTTGCCTATGCCCTCCGCCTCCAGCCAGTCGGCTGCGGCCTTTTTCGCCTGCGCCGTCGGCAGCCCGCTGAAGCCGCCTGAGCCGACGGACCAGCCCTCCCCGCAGAACGGCCCTTCCGGGGAGCCGCCCGAACCGGCGCCGGCGCCGGAACCGCCCGCGGCGCCGTCTTCCCTCGGCTCCCCCAGAGCCGCCGGATCTCCCGGAGCCGGCGGCTTCTCAGGCGACACCACCGTGATTATGGGCAGCCCGAAGGCCTTGGCGAATTCCCAGTCGCGCTCGTCGTGGCCCGGCACGGCCATGATGGCGCCCGTGCCGTAGGAGGCCAGCACGTAGTCGGCCACCCACACCTGGATTTTGCTGCCGCTGGCCGGGTTTAAGGCCCATGCGCCGGTCCATGCGCCGGTCTTTTCCTTGGCAAGGTCGGTGCGCTCAAGGTCGCTCTTGCGCGCCGCCGCCTCGGCGTAGGCGCGCACCGCCTCCCTCTGATCGGCGCTCGCTATTTTTTCGGCCAGCGGATGCTCAGGCGCCAGAACCATGTATGTTGCGCCGAAGATCGTGTCCGGCCTGGTGGTGTAAACCTCGATGGCCTCGCCCTCCATGCCGTCGACCTTGAAGGAAAGGGTCGCGCCCTCGCTGCGGCCGATCCAGTTGCGCTGCATCATCTTGATGGGCTCCGGCCAGTCAAGCCCGTCCAGGTCGGCGAGCAGCCTTTCGGCGTAGGCCGTTATGCGCAGCATCCACTGCCGTATGCGCCTGCGCGTCACCGGCTCGCCGCAGCGCTCGCAGGCGCCGTCCCGCACTTCCTCGTTGGCAAGGCCCGTCTTGCACGAGGGGCACCAGTTGATGGGGCTTTCGGCCTCGTAGGCCAGGCCCATCTCGAAGAGCTTGAGGAAAATCCACTGCGTCCAGCGGTAGTAGGCGTCGCTGGACGTGTCGACCTCGCGCTCCCAGTCGTAGGAGAAGCCCAGCGCCTTTATCTGCCGCCTGAAGCGCCCTATGTTCTCGGCGGTGGTGGCCGCCGGGTGGGCGCCTGTCTTTATGGCGTAGTTCTCCGCCGGCAGCCCGAACGAGTCGAAGCCCATCGGGTGCAGGACGTTGCAGCCGGCCGCGCGCAGGTAGCGGCAGTAGATGTCCGTGGCGGTGTAGCCCTCGGGATGCCCGACGTGCAGGCCCTGCGCGGAGGGGTAGGGGAACATGTCCAGCACGTAGCGCCGCTTTTCCCTGGGAAACGCGGGATCCTCCTCCGCGCGGAAGGTGCGGTTTTCCTCCCAGTATTTCTGCCACTTGGGCTCGATTTCTCTGAAGGGGTATTTGGGCCCCGTGTTTTTCGCCATGGCGCTGACTCCTTAGGCCCATGATAAAGGCTGCCGCCGAAATAGTAAAGGCGCGGCCTTAGGCCGCCGGCGCCAGGCTGCAGGCCTGCGGCCGCAGGCTCGAGCCCGCGGCGCTTCAGCGCTGCCCCCGCCTGAAAATGATTTCGCCGGTTTTCAGCACCTGCTCGGCGAAGCCGCTTTCGTCGCGCGTTTCGTCCAGCAGGTGCGGCTCTATGTCGAAGCTGAACTCGCGCGCCAGGCGGGCCAGGGCGATGGTCGTTTCGTACCAGTCGCCCTCGAAGCCGTTGCAGACGAACGCGACGTCGATGTCGCTGTACTCGGTCGGGTTGCCGCCGGCGTGGGAGCCGAACAGCAGGACTGCGTCCGGGTCGACGATTTTCCGCGCCGCCTCGGCGTACCTTGCCGCTAAGTCCCTAACAGCTTCTTTGTCCAGCAAAGCAGCTCCTCCGTGTTCCCGACCAGCCCGGCGCAAAAGCCCGGCGTCAGCGCCTTGGCGATTTGCTCCTTGTACGCGGGGTAGCGCCCCTCGAGCTGCAATGGGACGAGGCTGTCAACGGCCCTTCTCTGCGCCTCCGACATCCTGTCCCACAGCCCGCCGATTTTCCCGAGCCGCGGAAGCTCGTGAATCCGCGGCGGCACCCCGCCGGTCCTTCGCGCGATCGCCGCCTTGAACGCCTTCTCCACCGCCTGGTGGCAGAAGTAGCCGCAGTGCAGGAAGCGCCCTCCGCGCAAAAGCACCCTCGCGGTCAGCGCGTCGTCGTCCGCCAGCTCAAGCCAGTAGTCGCACCTTTTGAAGTTGGCAGGCGCCCCCTGCCCCCCGCGCCTCAAGCCAGCGCCGCCCTACATCCTCAGCGCCGACTCGTCGTACCCGGGGGGGGGGAGGCAGCCAAGCAGGTGGGCGCAGGTCGCGGCGACGGAGCTTATGCCAAGCCCCTCGCGCAGGGCCCCCTCCCCCGGCGCGCCCGGGTACTCGCCCTTGTGCTCGGGGTCGTAGACGACGCACGGCACGGGGTTGAGGCTGTGGCTGGTCTTCGCCTTGGGCGAGCCGTCCGGCTTGCGCAGGACGGCGCCGGTTTTCTTGTCGCGCTCGTACATGTCGTCTGCGTTGCCGTGGTCGGCGGTGATCAGCAGGACGGCGCCGGCGGCCTTTGCGGCCTTCGCGAGCCTGCCGAGCTGAATGTCCATCGCCTCGATCGAGCAGACCACGGCATGGTAGGCGCCGGTGTGCCCGACCATGTCGCCGTTGGGGTAGTTCAGGCGGATGAAGTCGTACTTGCCGGAGCCGATCGCCTCGACGGCGCGGTCGGTGATTTCGGCGCACTTCATCCACGGGCGCTGCTCGAACGGGACGACGTCGCTTTTCACCTCGACGTAGTCCTCGAGTTTTTCGTCGAACTTGCCGGCGCGGTTGCCGTTGAAGAAGTAGGTGACGTGCCCGAACTTCTGCGTCTCGGAAATCGCCAGCGTCCTTACGCCGGTCGCCGCCAAATACTCGCCGAGCGTGCGGTCGATTGACGGCGGGCTGACGAGGTAGCGGGCGGGGACGCGCAGGTCGCCGTCGTACTCCATCATGCCGGCGTAGCAAACCTTTGGGCGGCGGACGCGGTCGAAGCGCGCGAAGCCGTCCTCCTCGAAGGCGGCGGTTATTTCCAGCGCGCGGTCGCCGCGGAAGTTGAAGTACACGACCGAGTCGCCGTCCCAGATCGCGCCGACGGGCCTGCCGTTTTCATGCACGACGAATTCCCTGAGGTCCTGGTCGATGACGCCGGGGGTTTCCGCGCGATACGCTTCCACCGCCTCGCGGGCGGAGGCGAAGGCGCGCGCCTCGCCAAGGACGTGCGTTTTCCAGCCGCGCTCGACCATCGACCAGTCCGCGCCGTAGCGATCCATGGTGATCCGCATGCGCCCGCCGCCGGATGCGATCCGCGCGTCGAAGCCGCCGGAGCTTTGATCCTTCAGGAAGGCCTCGAAGGGATCGAGGTAGTCAAGCGCGCTGGTCTCGCCGACGTCGCGCCCGTCGAAAAGGGCGTGGACGCGGACGCGCGCGACGCCCTCGGCCTTCGCCCTGATTATCATCGCCTTCAGGTGATCGATGTGGCTGTGGACGTTGCCGTCGGAAAAAAGGCCGATGAAGTGAAGCGCCGGGCTTTCGCCGCCGCCTGCGCCTTTTGCGCCCGCGACGATTTCCTTCCAGGCGGCGCCCTCGAACATGGCGCCGCTTTCGATGGAGGCGGACACGAGCGCCGCGCCCTGGTCAAAGACCCTCCCGCAGCCCATCGCGTTGTGGCCGACCTCGCTGTTTCCCATGTCGTCGTCGGACGGCAGCCCGACCGCCTTGCCGTGCGCCTTGAGGCGGGTATGCGGGCTTTTCGCCTTTATCGCGTCGAGATTGGGCGTTTTGGAGTCGGCGACCGCGTCGCCCTCCTTGCCCGCGCCGCAGCCGACGCCGTCCATGATGACCAGCGCCACCGGCCCGCGCCGTCCCTTCCACGCCGGGTTTTTCTTCAGGGCTTCCATTGCTTCTCCTTTGCGCCTGGTTCCGGGGAGCCGCCCGCGCCGCCGCGGCCGCCGGCGCTTCCCCGCGCGCCGGTTCAAGCATAGCGCAAACCGGCGGGTTGTTGTAGCGCCGCGCAGACGGAAGCCGCGCGAGCCGGCGGGCGGCGCCTTTGGCCCTGCCCGCCGGCGCTGCCCGCGCCGCCTTGGGCTGGCCTCTGCCCCCGGCTTTTCAGGCTGCGCAGGAAAGGGTATCATGGGGCTTGAGCGGGAGGCGCCGGCTTTGGGGCGGGCGCCGGCCCTGCGGCGGGGGGAGAGTGGCCAGGGTTTTTTACTTCAGCGGCACGGGGAACAGCCTGTGGTCGGCGAGAAAAATAGCGCAGGCGATGGGCGGCGGATGCGAGCCGGAAAGCATGGCGGCGGCGCTGCCGGAGGAAGGGGAGGGCGGCGGCGCTCCAGGCTCGGCGCCATGCGCGCCGCTTGTCGAGGCGGACGCGGTGGTTCTGGTTTTTCCGTCCTACGCGTTCGGGCTGCCCATGGCGGTCAGGCGCTTCGCCCTGCGGGCGGTTTTCAGGACGCCGTACCTCGCCGCCTTCGTCACCTACGGCTCGACGCCGGGGGGGACGCTCGCGGCGCTCTCGCGCATCCTCAGGCGCAGGCAGCGCGAATGGCGGCGCGGCGGCGGCGCTTTGGAAAGCGGCGGCATTGAGGGCGGCGCCGCAAAAGACGGCCCGCCTGAAGGCGGAGCGCCTTCGGGCGCGGGCGGCATAGGGGCGCTGTTTTTCGGGCGCATTCCGGCGGTGGAAAACTACATTGCCATTTTCGGGGCGCCGAAGGAAAAAGCGTCGGCGCGGCGGCTGGCCATGCAGGCGGCGGCGACCGAGGAGGCCGTGCGCTGCGTCGCCGAGAGGCGCGAGAGCCGCGTCTTCGGCTTCCGCCCGATTTCGGCCTTCGTTTGGCTGCTGTTCTCGCTGGGGCTCCGGGTTTTCCACAGGCGCTACCGAGTGAGCCCCGGCTGCGACGGCTGCGCGATCTGCGAAATGGTCTGCCCTGTCGGCGCCGTTTCCATGCGCGGCGGGCGGCCCGAGTTCTCCGCGAAATGCGAGCACTGCCAGGGCTGCCTCAACTGGTGCCCAAAAAAGGCGATACACTTCGGGCGGCTTGACTCCGCGCTTGCGCGGTACCGCCACCCTGAAATAAACTTGAGCGACATGGCCGGCGGAAAGCGCGGCGCCGGGGAAAGCCGGCGAGGCGCCCCGCCCGCGCAGGAGGATTAGAATGGCTGAGGCGAGGAAAGGCGGGTTCCGGGACGAAAAGGCCCCCGGCGTTTTGACCCTGGTGTTTACGGACGCGCAGGGCAAGGAATGGGGGCGGATGCACGCGACGCCCAAGGAATTCAGCACGGGCTCGGTTGGGTACAACGCGTCCGGCAAGATTGTCAACCCGGACAACCCGGAGGCAAAGTACCAGGTCGGCGCCAACGTGACGCTGGTCAACTCGAAGCCGGCTTGACGGCGCCGCCGGCTTGACGGCGCCGCCGGCTCGGGCAGCGCTGGCCTGCGGGCTCAGGCCGTGCCTTTGCGGCGGCGCCTGCGGCGCGGGCTTGGCTGAGCCGGCCCGCGGCGCAGGGCGGGGAAGGGCTAGATCTGGATGCGGGCGCCCAGCGCGGCGCCGTAGCTGCCGTTAACCAGGTCCCAAAGGACTGTCGCGTCCAGCCTGATCCGCAGGGGCAGGCTCCAGGAAACCCCGCCGAAGGCGCGGGCGTTCCATGCCCTTGCGCTTCTTTCGAAGAAAAGCCTCATCTCGTTGCGCCCAACCGGGGGAGAGGCCCCCATCCCGTCTTCGATGCCCGGGAAAATGTCATCGGGGGGATCGGGCGAGTATGTCCGCGCTGTAAAGCCGGCTCTGGTCCTTGTCCATCCGTGGCTGGCGCCGATTCCAACGTAGGGGGTCAGCATGAGAATGCGCCACGATGCCTGCGCCCTGAAATCCAGCGCTGTGGTCGCCCAGTCGGCGCTGAAGCCGAAAGTTTCCAGCAGCAGGACTTGGGGGCCTGCGCCTGCGCCCAAATCGTAGGGAATTTCAGAGGCGCTTCCCCTCTGCCTCTCGACCCCGCCGGAAATGCGGTTGACGCCAATCCCCAGCGAAACCGTCGGCAGGAGAAGGCGCCCCTCGAAGATCCGGTAGCGGAAGTCCGCGCCGAAGAGGAAATAGTCCATCCTGTCAAACGGGCCCGGGCTGGACGGCGGCAGGTAGCCGATTTTGACGCCGGCGTCAAAGGGCAGGAAAAAGCCGCCGATGCGCCCCTCAATCGCGAATCCCGGGATGGGAAAGCCAGAGGCGCCGAAGGTGGGGATATCGCCGGAGATGCCCGGCGCGAACACGTCGGCAATGGCGGCCAGCGCGCCGGCGCCCATGGTGGTGAAGCCGCCCGAAACGCCGGCGCCGAAGCGCGGCGGAAGGCTTGGGAAAAACCTGCCGATGTGCGCGTCGGACCAGTTAAGCCCCATGCTTGCGCTGAACGGCAGCGCCGACGCCAGGCCGTCCCCAAGCGCGTTCACCGCGCCCTGAACCTTCCCCGCGTCCAGCGCCGCCGGCAGCTCCGGCAGAGCCGCCGCCTGTAAAGGCGCCGCCTGCGCCGCGCCGAGAAACAGCGCCGCGCAGACGGCGGCCGCCCTGCCGCCGGCTCTTGCGCATGCCCCTGCACTTGCCCTTGCCATCATGCCTCCCCGGGAGCCGCCATCGCCGCGGCCGAGCCGGCGAGCAAGCCGGAGGCTCCCTTTGCGCCATTATACGGGAAAGCGCCCGCTTGGTGAAGCAATCGGCGCAGAGGCGCGGGCCGCCCGCGCCCATTTCCTGTGGGCGGCGCTTTCCCTCGCCGCCGGCAAGCGCTTCAGGGCGCCTCGGGCGCGGGCTCGCTCCAGTCGCCGAGCCTGCGGATTCTGTGGTTGCGCCGGCGCACCAGGACTTCGGGCTTTTTGGCGCAGAGCTCGGCCAGGTCGTTGGACAGCGCCGACTTTATGGCGCGGGCCATGCCGTCCAGGTCGGTCTGGGCGCCGCCGTCCGGCTCGGGGATCACGCCGCTTATCATCTTGAAGGCCCAGAGGTCGGCGGAGGTGATGCGCAGCATGGCCGCGGCCTCCTTCGCCTTCGACGCGTCGCGCAGGAGTATCGAGGCGCAGCCCTCGGGGCTTATCACCGAGCAGATGGCGTTTTCGAGCATGTGGATTTTGTCCCCCACGCAGATCCCCAGCGCCCCGCCGGAGCCGCCCTCGCCGATTATCACGCAGACGATCGGGGTGAGAAGCTGGGAAAAGTCGCGCAGGTTGCGGGCGATCGCCTCGGCGACGCCGCGCTCCTCGGAGCCGATGCCGGGATAGGCGCCGGAGGTGTCGACGAAGGTTATGACGGGGCGGCGGAATTTCTCCGCGGCCTTGGCCAGGCGCAGCGCCTTGCGGTAGCCCTCAGGGTTCGCCATGCCGTGGTTGCGCCGGACGTTTTCCTTGAGCCCGCGGCCCTTCTGCTGCGCTATCACCGTCACCGGGCGCCCGTCCAGAAACGCAAGGCCGCCCACGATCGCCGGATCGTCGGCGAAGGCGCGGTCGCCGTGAAGCTCGATGAAGTCGTCGAATATGCGCTCGATGTAGTCCATCGAGTAGGGGCGCTCGGGGTGGCGGGCCAGCTCGACCTGCCTCCACACGCCCTCGGCCTTTGACTGGGAGCGCACCTTGCCCTCGAGCATGGCGATTTCGTCCCGCGCGTCAAGGCCGGCCGCCTCGATAAGCCTTTTCAGCTCCCCGACTTTTTCCTCTATGGCGCTGCTCATGGGCGGCTCCTGTGAAGGTCAATCAGCGAGGCAATGGCGCCGCGCTGGCGCTGCCGCGGGACTATGGCGTCGACGAAGCCCTTTTCCAAAAGGAACTCCGAGCGCTGGAAGCCCTCCGGAAGCGTTTGGCGAATCGTGCCCTCGATGACGCGCGGGCCGGCAAAGCCGATCAGCGCCCCGGGCTCGGCCAGCGTCACGTCCCCCAGCATCGCGTAGGAGGCCGTCACCCCGCCGGTCGTCGGGTCGCAGAGCATTACGAAGTACGGGACGCGCGCCTTTTCCATCTCGGCTGCGGCGCTGGCCGTCTTTGCCATCTGCATGAGCGAGAAAATCCCCTCCTGCATCCTGGCGCCGCCGGAGGTCGTGAAGATCAGCACGGGGGTTTTTTCCCTGGCGCCCTTGAGCAGCGCCCGGCTGACCTTCTCGCCCACGACCGAGCCCATCGACCCGCCCATGAACCTGAACGACATCAGCCCCAGGATCAGCGGGCGCCCCTCGACGGTGCAGGTGCCGGTGACCACGGCCTCGCTCCTGCCGGACTTGGCGCCGGCCTCGGCGAGCTTCTCGGGGTAGCCGGAAAGCCCGATCGGGTTGCGCGAGCGCATTTCGCCAGAAAACTCGGCGAAGCTGCCCTCGTCGGCGAGGTAGGCGACGCGCTCCTCGGGCTCCATTCTGTAGTGCCAGCCGCAGGCCGGGCAGGTTTTCAGCGCCGCCCTCACCGCCGCGTCGTCGTAGGCCGCGGCGCAGCCCGGGCAGGCCGGCGCGGCTCCGCTTTTAGTCGCCATGCTCTATTTCCCTCTCCGCTTCCCCGTACCACGAGGTGCCGAAAATGCCGCCCGCGAAAACCGGGTGCCCGACGGTCCTGATCTGCCGGCCGATGTTGGTCTTTATCCCCTCGATGGCAAGCTCGCGCAGCGCCCGGTCCATTTTCGCCAGCGCCCCCTTCCTGTCCGCGGCGTGGACGATGAGCTTGCCGACCATCGAGTCGTAGAAGGGCGGCACGCTGCAGCCGGAGTACAGGAACGAGTCGAAGCGCACGCCGGGGCCGCCTGGAACCTCGAGCCGGGTGACCTTTCCGGCGCTGTGGGCGTTGATCCGGCACTCGACCGACCAGCCGCTAAATGAAATTGCGCCGGGGTCGATTTCCATGCGGCCCTCGCAGCAGCACAGAATCTGCTGGCGGATTATGTCAATCCCGGTGACCTGCTCCGTCACCGGGTGCTCGACCTGCACGCGCGCGTTGACCTCCATGAAGTAGAACTCGCCGTTCTCGACGAGGAACTCGATGGTTCCGGCGCCGCGGTACTTGAGCTCGCGGAACAGCGACGAGGCGCCGGCGGCCATCCGCGCCCGCATTTCGCCCGTAACTTCCGGCGAGGGGCTTTCCTCGATGAGCTTCTGGTGGTGCTTCTGGACGGTGCAGTCGCGCTCGCCCAGGATGGCCACGTTCCCGGCGCCGTCGGCCAGTATCTGAAGCTCGACGTGCCGGGGGTTTTCCAGGTACTTCTCGATGAAGACAGTCCCGTCGGCGAAGTTGGACTCGGCCTCCCGGCTGGCTATGGTGAGGTTTTCGGCAAGCTCCCCGGCGCTGCGGACTATGCGCATGCCCTTGCCGCCGCCGCCGGCCGCGGCCTTGATTATCACGGGGAAGCCGAGCTTCCCGGCCGCCTCGGCGGCGCCGGGGTCTCCGGCGGCCGCCGCCTTGGCGTCCACGGCGCCGGTGCCGGGCGTCACGGGAAGGCCGTACTTCTCGGCCGTCCTGCGCGCCTGCACCTTGTCGCCCAGCAGCTCGATCACCTCGGGATCCGGGCCGACGAAAATCAGCCCCTGCTCCCCGGCGAGGCGGGCGAACCCGGCGTTTTCCGAAAGGAAGCCGACGCCGGGGTGAATCGCCTCGCAGCCGGCGTGCAGCGCCGCCATCACGATGTTTTCCTTCACCAAATAGCTCTTCGCCGAGGGCGGAGGGCCTATGCAGATCGCCCTGTCGGCGAGCCTGACGTGAAGGTTGTCCTTGTCCGCGTCGGAGTAGACCGCCACGGTTTCGATGCCCATCTCCCGGCAGGTACGGATTACCCTGACGGCAATCTCGCCCCGGTTGGCTATGAGCATTCGCTTGACGGGCCCCTTGCCCGTGGGGTTCGCCGCAGGCACGCCGCTCCCCCTAGGCCCGCCTGATCTCGAAGAGCGGCTGGCCGTACTCGACAAGCTGCCCGTTCGAGGCAAGCGCGGAGACGATTTCGCAGTCGAATTCCGCCTCCAGGTTGTTCATCATCTTCATGGCCTCAAGGATGCACAGCTTGTCGCCGGCGGCCACCCTCGCGCCGGGCTTGACGAAGGGCGGCGCGTCCGGGCTGGGGGCGCTGTAGAAGGTGCCCACCAGCGGGCTGTTGATGGTCTCGAGCCCGCTCGCCGCCGGGGCTCCCGAAGGGGCCTGCCCGGCGGGAGGCGCCGCCAGGGGCCCTGCCTGGGGGGCGAGGCCGGCGTCGTGCGCCACCGCCGCCGCCAGCGCCGCCGAGGCCGCCGGGTCGTGCTGGATACCCTGCGCAGGATGCACCTGCACAGACCGGTTGAATGCCGCGTCCTTGCGCAGCGTCATGCGGAAGTTGCCCTCGGAAATGTCGATTTCGGCGATGTTGGAGCTGCCGAAGGTCTCGATTATGGACAAAACGTGTTTTTCATTCATATGCGACCGAGTGTACCGGAAACCGGCGAAAATGTACAGCCTGCCGCCGCGGATTGCGCCGTGCCCCGCCCCTCGTGGGCCGCGGCCCGGCGCTTGACAAAAAAGCCGCGCTGCTGTACAAAGAAGCGCGGGCGCTTCCCCGAGCGGAGGCGAGCCCAAGGGGGGCCGGCGGGTGATAAAAGAGGCGATTCGGCTGGCGGCGGGGCGCGAGTGCCTCAGCCGCGAGATCGCCGAGGCGGCGATGGGCGAAATCATGGATGGCAGGGCCAGCGCGGCGCAGATGGCGGCCTTCATGGCGGCCATGGCGGCGAAGGGCGAGACCATCGAGGAAATCACGGCGCTGGCCGCCGCCATGCGCAGGCGCTGCGACAGGATCCTGCACGATGCCGACGCGCTGGAGATAGTCGGCACGGGCGGCGACATGTCGAATTCCTTCAACATTTCCACAACCTCCGCGCTGGTCGTCTCGTCGCTGGGCATACCGGTGGCGAAGCACGGCAACCGCGCCGCGTCCAGCAGGTGCGGCTCGGCCGACGTGCTTGAAAGCCTCGGCGCGAACATCGGCGCCCCCCCGGAGCGCAGCCTGCGCCTGCTCGGCTCCATCGGCTTTTGCTTTCTTTTCGCGCAGGACTACCACCGGTCGATGAGGCACGCCGCGCCGGTGAGGCGCGAGCTTGGCATACGGACTTTTTTCAACATCCTGGGCCCGCTGGCAAACCCTGCCGGCGCCGGCATGCAGCTTCTGGGCGTGAGCGAGGAGGGGCGCGTCGAGCAGCTTGCGCACGTGCTTCGCAACCTCGGCGTGAAAAGCGCCATGGTGGCGCGCGGGCTGGACGGGATCGACGAGATCTCGCTGAGCGCGCCGACGGCCGTCTGCGAGCTGCGCGGCGGCGAGATCAAAAGCCGCGTGATCGAGCCGGAGCAGTTCGGGCTTTCGCGCTGCGGGAAGGAGGCGCTCGCCGGCGGGGATCCCGCGGAAAACGCGCGGATAACGCTGGGGATTCTTCGCGGCGAGAAGGGCCCCAGGCGCGACTCGGTGCTGCTCAACTCGGCGGCGGCGATCTCCGTGGCGCTCCCGGAGGCCTCCATGGCGGACGGGATCGCCATGGCCGCGGGCGCCATCGACAGCGGGAAGGCGCTTGGGCAGCTTGAGCGCTTTGCCAGGATGTCATGGGAAGAAGGGGAGGGCGAGGCGGATGGCAATGGGCAGCGCGGCTAGCGGCGGCGCCGACCGCGCCGCGCCGTCGATTCTTTGCGAAATCGCCGGCAGGGCGAGGCTGCGCGCGCAGCTTGCGGAAAGGGCCGAGCCCTCGGTGCGCCTGCGCGACAGGGCGCTTGCGCTGGCCCAAAGGGAGCGCGCGGGGGCGGGCCCCCCCTCCCCCCCGCCCTTCGAGAGGGCGCTGGCGGGGGAGGGGCTTTCCCTCATCTGCGAGGTGAAAAGGGCCTCGCCCTCGAAGGGCGTGATCGCCGAGGAGTATCCCTACCTGGAAATCGCGCGGGGCTACGAGGCCGGCGGCGCCGCGGCGGTTTCGGTGCTTACCGAGCCCGAGTTCTTTCTGGGCGAGGACCGGCACCTGAGCGAAATCGCCGCCGAGCTGTCGATACCGGCGCTCAGGAAGGACTTCGTCGTTTGCGAGCGCCAGATTTACGAGGCGAAGCTGCTCGGCGCCGGCGCCGCGCTTTTGATCTGCGCGCTGCTGGACGACGGGGAGCTGCGCGCCTTCGCCGGGATTGCCGGGGAGCTGGGCATGTCGGCGCTGTTCGAGATTCACAGCGAGGCGGAGGCCGAGCGGGCGCTGCGGGCCGGCGCTCGGATCGTCGGCGTAAACAGCCGCGATCTGAGGACATTCGCCGTGGACTTCGCCCTCAGCGCCAGGCTGCGCGGGAGCATCCCCCCCGGGGCGCTCGCCGTCGCCGAAAGCGGCGTCAGGTCGCCGGCCGACATAGCCGAGCTGCGCCGTGCCGGCTTCGACGCCGCGCTGGTGGGCGAGAGCCTTATGCGCGCGCCGGACAGAAGGCGCTTTCTGGGCGAGCTGCTGGCGGCGGCGCTCCCGGAGGGGGCCGCCTCGTGAAAATAAAAATCTGCGGGCTTTTCCGCGAGGCCGACGCCGACAGCGCCAGCGAGGCGGGCGTCGACTACGCCGGGTTCGTCTTCGCCGAAAGCCGGCGCCGGGTCTCCCGCGCGCTGGCCGAGCGGATGCGCACGCGGCTCGCCGGCGGCATAGTCCCGGTCGGCGTCTTCGCCGGCGCCAGCATCGGGGAGATCGCGGCGCTTTACCGCGACGGGACGATCGCCATGGCGCAGCTCCACGGCGGCGAGAGCGAGGAGTACATAGCGCGGCTCAAGGAGGAAACCCTCTCCGGCGGCGGCGCCTTGGGCGGGGCGGGAAAAGGCGCCATCCCGGTGATAAAGGCGATCCTCGCCCGGGACTTGCGGGGCGGCGCCGCCCCAAGCGCGCTTGCCGACTACTGCCTCGTCGATTCCGGCGCCGGCAGCGGCAGGCCCTTCGACTGGGGCCTGCTTCGCGGGCGCGCGTTTCCCTCGCCCTGGTTTCTCGCCGGCGGCATCTGCGCCGAGAACATCGAGAGCGCAATGGGCTTCGGCCCCTTCGGCATTGACGTCTCCGGCGGCGCCGAAACGGGCGGCGAAAAGGATCGCGGCAAAATAATGCGGCTGGCCGCCATGGCCAGAAAGGGAAAAACGGCATGAGCGCTTGCAATGGCCCGCCCGGCGCGGGCAGGGGAAGGTTCGGCGAATACGGCGGGCAGTACGTCCCGGAAACCCTGATGGGCGAGCTTATCAGGCTGGAGGAGGCCTACGGGCGCCTGAGGGGCGACGGCGCATTCCAGGCGGAGCTTGCGGCGCTGCTGAAAGGCTACGCGGGGCGCCCCTCGCTTCTTTACCTCGCCGAAAAGATGACCGCCGAGGTCGGCGGCGCCAGGATATACCTCAAGCGCGAGGACCTCAACCACACCGGCTCGCACAAAATCAACAACGTGCTGGGCCAGGCGCTGCTGGCGAAAAAAATGGGCAAGTCCCGAATCATAGCCGAGACCGGCGCCGGCCAGCACGGCGTTGCGGCCGCGACCGCCGCGGCGCTTCTGGGGCTGGAGTGCGAGGTGTTCATGGGGGCGCAGGACGCCGAGCGCCAGGCGCTGAACGTTTTCCGCATGGAGCTTCTGGGCGCGAGGGTCAGGCGCGTGGAGTCCGGAACGCGGACGCTCAAGGACGCCGTCAGCGAAACCATGCGCGAGTGGGCCGCACGCACCGATGACACCCACTGCGCGCTGGGCTCGGCGATGGGGCCGCACCCCTTCCCCATGATTGTGCGCGATTTCCAAAGCGCGATCGGCAGGGAGGCGCGGGAGCAGATTCTCGCGCTGGAGGGCAGGCTTCCGGCGGCGGTGATAGCCTGCGTCGGCGGCGGCAGCAACGCAATCGGGATTTTCAGCGCCTTCGTCGGCGACGCGGGCGTGAGGCTCGTTGGCTGCGAGGCCGCCGGGCTTGGGCTGGAAACGGGGATGCACGCCGCGGCCATCGCCAGGGGCTCGGTCGGAATTTTCCACGGCATGATGTCGTATTTCTGCCAGGACGGTGAGGGCCAGATCGCCCCGGCGCATTCCATTTCCGCCGGGCTCGACTACCCCGGCATAGGGCCCGAGCACGCGTGGCTCCACGACTCCGGCCGCGCGCAGTACGCGCCGGTCTCCGACGAGGAGGCGGCCGGCGCCTTCGAGCGCCTGGCCAGGGCCGAGGGAATCATCTGCGCCGTCGAGAGCGCCCACGCCGTCGCGCATGCCGAAAAGGCCGCGCGCGGGCTTGGCAGGGGGGAAAGCGTCATTGTCTGCCTTTCCGGCAGGGGGGACAAGGACGTCGCCGCAATGGCGCGGCGCAGGGACGAGGCGCAAAGAGCGGCGCGGGAAGCGGCGCAGGCGGCGGGGCCGGCCGCGCGGGGAGGGGGCGAATGAGGGGCACCGGGCGGGCGTTTAGGGGCGGAAAGGCGTTCATCGGCTACGTGGCGGGCGGCGACCCGAGCATCGAGAAAACCGGGGAGTTCGTCCTGGAAATGGCCGGGGCCGGCGCGGACCTCGTCGAGATCGGCGTTCCCTTCTCCGACCCGGTCGCCGAGGGCCCCGTTATCCAGGAGGCGAGCATCCGCGCCCTTCGCGCAGGCGCCACCCCCGAAAAGCTGCTGGCGCTCGCCGAGCGCCTGCGCGGGAAAACCGACGTCCCGCTGGCGCTTATGGCCTACGCCAACACCGTGTTCCGCCGCGGCTTCGGCGCCTTTTTCGATCGCGCGGCCGGCGCCGGCATTGACGGGGTAATCATCCCCGACATGCCGTTCGAGGAGCAGGCGCCGGCAAGGGAGGAGGCGGCCCGCCGCGGCATCGACCTCATTTCCCTCGTTGCGCCGACCACCTCGGCGTCCTCGGCCGGTCGCCTGCGCAAAATCGCCAAAAGCGCCTCCGGCTTCGTCTACGTCGTCTCGTCGATGGGCGTGACGGGAGTGCGCGGCGAGATGGGCGGGGGGCTGGGCGCGACGATCGCCGAGCTGAGGCGCGAGACGGGCGCGCCGCTGGCCGTCGGCTTCGGCATACACTCGCCCGAGCAGGCCGCGAGCGTGGCGCGGATCGCCGACGGCGTCATAGTCGGCAGCGCAATCGTCAAAATCGCCGCCGAGCTTGGCGACGCCGCCGGCCCCGCGATTTTCGAGTACGTGGCGAAAATGAAGGCGGCGCTGCGCCTGGCGGCCCCTCCCCCCCCCGCCGAGGGACCGCCCGCGGGCTGAGCCGACGGCGCGCAGAGGCGCGCGTGGCAAGGCCGCCGATCTGCCTGGGGGGAGGGGGCGGGCGCCCCGGTTCCAAGGCGCCCCGGCGCCAAGGCGCGGGGGCTGCCCGGCGCCTCATTCGGCAAGCTGCCCGGCGTTTGCCTCGATGAAGCTGACAAGCTCCTTGCGCGAAAGCTCGTCGACGCTTTCGGCGCCGCGCAGGAAGGCCTCCCAGCGCGCGACGAGGGAGGCGGCCATGCGGCGGGTGAGGGGGAGGCGCTTGCCGATCAGCAGCATCTCGCCGTCCTTGTCGCGCCATATCCTGGGGCCGCTCTTGCAGATGATCCTGATGTCCTCAAGCGCGCCTTTCTGCGCCTTCGCCAGGAAGACGGCGCTCCTGCCGGCGCTGGGGCCTGCGGCTGGCGGCGCCTCGTCGGAGAATTTCCTGTGCGCCGAGTAGTCCCAGTTGTCCAGCGGCACGCGTATCCTGCTGAGGATTTCGCCGGGGCCCAGGGCGCCGGGGCCGCTTTCGGGCTGGAAGCGCGCGGCGTTGACCCAGCGCGAGGACGCGGCGCCGCGCAGCTCGTACTGCGCGTCCAGGGCGGTCAGCGCCGCGGCGCTGTCAAGGCGGCAGCAGGCGTTCCCGCCTATGGTCGCCATGTTGCGCAGCGCCGGGCCCGCTATGCCGCGCAGGCAGCGCACGAGGACGCCGGGCGCGAACTTCCTTAGCTCGATGATCCGGCTCAGCCTGGCCATGGCGCCGATTTCCAGGTAGCGCTCGGAGCGCGTTATCCTGCGCATCTCCTCGATTCTTTCCAGCGAGATGACAGCGCGGGGAAGCTCGGGCGAATGCCCCCCGCCGCGCCTTATCATCTCGACCCCGCCGGCGAAGGGCTCGGCGTCCGGGCGGCGAGCCCAGTCGGCGAAAAGCTCGGCGTAGCTTCCGGGGGAAAAGACCGCCTCAGGCCGATCTGCCATAAAGCCTCCTCAGCCTGGCCTCCAGCGCCCTCTCGATTCCCTCGGCCAGCAGCTCGGGGTCGGTGCAGCGGCACTTGATCCCGTCGGCGGCGCGCAGGATGTCCTCGCGCGAGGGGCGCTTGCTTCTGCCCAGAAGCGCCCCGGCCGCCAGCGCCTTTCCGTTTCTGCAGTAGCCGCAGCTCTCGACCTGCGCCTCGGCGAAGCCCGCCTCGATGTCCTGGTACTCGTCGGTGAGGGAGAAGCCCTCTATCGTGATGACCTCGCTGCCGCCCAGCCTGAAGGCGGGGATGAGGCAGGCGTGGCTGACGCTGCCGTTGAAGATCACGGAGCAAAGGCCGCACTTGCCGGCCAGGCAGCAGGCCTTTGCTCCCGAAAGGCCGAACTCGCCGCGCAGTATGTCGATTAGCCTGGCGCCGGGGCTGCCGCGGAACGCCACGTCCTCCCCGTTCAGGATGAAGCCCGCCGTCACTGCGCCCCCCCCCCCCCCGTCGCCGCGCCTGGCCACGCCCGCGTACCAAACGTCCTGCGCCCGCAGCGGCAGCGAGCGGAAGGGCCAGTCGGCGGCCTGCGACGCGGCCTGGAGGTACGCGGCGGGGATGCAGGAGAAGGGAAGGTCGCCCACGCCCTTTGGATGGCCCGAGGAGTCCTCGAGGAACTCAATGGCAATCGGCGGGATTTCGGAGGCGCCGGGTATCTCGAACGCCTCGAACGCGCCTTCGGGGATGCGGCCCGAGATGTAGCGCGCCTGCTCGCGGAACGCCCAGCCCAGCGCCTGCGCCGCCGAGAGCCTAAGGCTCCTGCGCGCCTTGTCCTCGCTGAAAACCCTGCCGCCGTCCACGGCCAGCCAGATGCCGCGCAGGCGCGGGACGTGCTCGGCGGGGTCTATCTCGACCTCCACAACGGCCGCCGCGGCGCCGGGGCGCAGGAAGCCCGAGCAGTCGGCGCCCCCCCCCCGGGGGGAGGGGAAGGCCTTTGACCACTCGGGGTCTTCCTCAATATGCGCCGCCCTGGAAACGCTGATGGGCAGCGGGTCGCGGAAGCGCAGGCCCCGGATGGCGATGCAGGCCTGCTCGACGAGCTCCGTCAGGACCGTCGCCTTGCGCGACATGGTTGCGGGGCCGGAATCGGGGGCGCCTTCGCCGCGGCTTATCCGCACGCTCCCGGCCTCCACGCCCAGCACCTCAAGCGCTATGGCGGCCCATGCAGCGTCCTGCCCGGCGCCGGGCATTCCGGCCCTTATCTCAAGCGAGCCGTCCTTCTCGAGTATCAGCTCGACGGCGCAGGCCGCTTCGGCGCCGGCTTCGCCTCCCGCGGGGGCGCCCTTGCCCATGAGGCCTGCGGCGGGGCGCAGGAAGCCGCTTCCCTGGCAGCCCAGCGCTATGCCTATTCCGCGCAGCGCCTCGCCCGAATGCCCGCGCTGCGCGTCGCCCGGCGGCTGGCCCTTTCCTTTCCGGCGCAAAAGCTCGTATGAGGCCCACTTGCGCCTGTAGTCGCTCATGCCCTGCGCCGCGCCTATGAGCCGCTCGCCGGGAACGGCCTCGCGCAGAGGGAGGCCGGGGGGGAGGGCCTTGCCCCTGATCAGGCTTTCGGCGCGCATCTGCGCCGGATCCTGCCGGCGCTCGTCCGCGATTATCGACGCGTGGCGCTCCATCGCGAAAAAGCCCTGCGCAAGGCCGAAGCCGGCGAAGGGCCCCTGGGGGGGGATGTTCGTCTTGAACGCCGCGCCCCTGACGCTGACGCTTTTCGCGGCGTAAAGGCCCATGCTGCCCAGGCAGAGCTGGTCGAGCATTTCCGCGGCGCCGACCCCGTGAGCGCCGGCGCTCAGCGCCGCCTCGATGTCCACGGCGGCAAGCTCGCCATTTTCGTCAAAGGCGCTTGCGATTTTCACGCTGGCGCCGAAGCGCTTCGGCGAAAACAGGAAGTCCTCCTTCTTCGACAGCATCAGCCGCGCCGGCCTGCCGGAGATTTTCGCGCACAGCGCCGCGTGGCACGAAAGAAGCGAGGGATACCAGAGCTTGCCGTCCAGGTGCGCTCCGGCGTCGCGCGGCAGCACGAGCACCTCGCCGGCTCCGATCCCCAGGGCCTGCGCCACCGCTCGCCCGGCGTGCGAGGGCCACTGCGTCGCGGCGCTGACGGCGATCCTCGGGCCCGCGCGCCCCTGCCCGCCCTCGCCTTCCTCGCCGCCCTCGATCCAGGCGACGGCGCCGCAGGGCTCGGAGTACCAGTGCTCCTGAATGCCCGTCTCGAACTCGCCCCTGACAATGGATGCCGCGGCGGCAAAGGCCTCCTCCGGCCTGCCGCGCCGAATCGAGCGCCTCGCGGCGATCAGCGCCTGCCCGGCCTTTGGCTCCGCCTCCGCAATTGCGGCGGCCTCGGCGGCGGAGAAGACCGGCTCCCCCTCCTCGGCGGCGACCCTGCAGCCCTCGGCGAGCCTCTCCAGCTCGCCCCTGTCAGGCCCCAGCAGCAGCGCCACCGGCTCGCCTATGTAGGACAGCTCCCTCGCGGCGAGTATCGGCAGCGCCGAGCCCAAAAGCGCGTTCTTCCCCGGGATGTCCCTCGCCGTGATCAGCGCGCATCCCTCCGGAAGCTCCGGCCGCTCGACGGCCGACAGCCTGCCCTTCGCGATCGGCGAGCGGATCGTCAGCGCGTGAAGCATTCCGGGAAGGCTGATGTCGGACGCAAAGCGCTGGTATTCCATTTGCCAAATTATACGCGGAGCCCGCGGGGCTACGCAACCGCGCCGCGCAAGGCCGCCCGGCGCCGCGGCGCCGAAGCCCGCCGGCCGAGGCCCGCGCGCCCGGCCCGGCCGCCTGGGCGGCGCTTCAGCCGCGCCCGTCATGGACTGCGCCTCGGCGGCGGCGGCTTTTGGGCGGGATGGGCTTCGCCGCTGGATGTTTGGGCGGCATTGCGCTATAATGAAAATGCGCGGGCGGGCGGCCTGCGGCGCGGGCGAGGCGAGGGGCGGAAGCGCCGCGCCTGGCTTTCCGGCCGGGGGCGCCCGAAAAGGAGGCGGGGTCCGGACGTGAAAAAGGCAATCTGTCTGCTGGCTTTCGGGCTGGCTTTTGGGACGGCATGGTGCTTCGGCGCCGCGGACGAGCGGAGGCTGGCGGAGGCGGAGGCCTGGTCGGCCGAGAACCTCGAGGAAGGGGCCGTGCTTTTCGACCTCGGCATGCAGAGGCGCCTCAGCGCCGACTTCGCGCAGAACCTGGCAAGGGCCCAGTCGAACACGGAGCCGTACATCGGCAGGACGTTCCAGTACACCGGCGAGATCGTCTCGGTGCAGAGGGTGCAGGACTGGCGAAGCGGCGACGTCACCCATTTCCAGATTCACCTGCGCCGGCGCGGCGGGGTTGCCGTGTTCGCCCGCTTCGGCCTTTGCAAGGCGGACAGCGTCTTCGAGGTCAACGTCGGCGACATAGTCACCGTGACCGGCAGGTGCCGCGCCTTCCTGGAAAGCACCTGGGAAAGGGGCCTGTCGTCCGTGAGCCTCGACGACAGCGCCATAAAGCGGGTGGAGCGCTGACGCCTCCTCCTCCTGCAGGCGGCGCACCTTGAAGGCGCCGCCACTTTCATGCGCGGCGCCGCCAATTCGCGCGGCCGGCTGCCCTGCGGCGCCCGCCCCTGCCGCCGCCTGCGCGGCTTTTTCGAGCCAGGCGCGCGGCCCGCGCTGGGCAGGGAGTCGGCAAATGCGCCCGGCTGGGCTCGAACCAGCTACCTACGGATTCGAAGTCGCCTCCGGAAGTCGCCAGCGCGGCGGCTCCATTCGTTTGCAGAGGTTAGTTTATAGAAAGCAGTTTCGCCAGTCAAGCGGGAAACGCAGCAGGGAGCGGCTTTGCTCGTTCCTGCTGGCAAGTCTTTTTCTCAGCTTTTTTCTTACATTAGGGTTTGTTTCTCTCGCTATTGACGTATGTGCTACTGCATTGCGGAGGAATTTGCCACTTTGGAGCGATCCTGTCGAGGCTGCGGCGGACTATTCGCCGCCCAGCCCGTTGCCGCCAGCCCCGTCCAAAAACGCGATAAACCTTACGCGCTGCGGCGGCTGCCGCCTGTCTTCTCCGTCAATGTAAACATCGCCAACCATGTGCGAGTACTCCGCATGCGCATCTCGAATGTTTCTGCCAAAGGCCCCTGACGCAATTCTTATGGATTCCCCTGGCGCAAGAGCCAAGCCGCCGGCTTCCCCGATATAAGACACAGCCTCCCAGTGCTGCCTTTCTGTATCCCATCTGCCAGTCCTTACCAATACGCTCCCAAACCAATAGCCGCTCCACGAGACCCTGAAAAACAGCTCGCGATCCATGGTGTTAACAAGGTACGCTTGAGCGCGGTTCCAAGGGCCAAGAGGAAGCTCGGGAAATTCAAGCCCCAGCTCCAATTCCATCTCCTCGTCGTCCTGCCCGTAAATGCAGGCAGGAACAAGCATTGCCGCAAGTATCGCCGCGAGGAGAGCAGCTTTCATTTTCATGTCAGCCCGCTACTCCCTTTTTTTCCCAGTTCCTTAAAATGCTAATGATTGTCTTGTGGGCATCAATAAGCGCGTTTTCGTCAAGCAGTTCGAATTTATCACCGCATCTTGGGCAATACAAAAAGCCCTTGCCCCACAAGTCACGCCGCTCGGATAGATCGCAGTCGCAGGGCTTGCATATGGGGCGGAGGTTGCAAACTGCGCTTGAGTAGTTCCATCTGTTTGAATACTCCCATCTGAACGTCCAGTTGCAGTAGCCTACGGACGTAAATCCAGCCCACGAAGCTTTCCCAAAATATGCAATTGCCACCAATACTAAAAACGCGGCCAAAGCAGCGGCCAGCACCGCCCACAGCGGAACCATGATCGACAGGAAGCCCCTGAAAAGGGCTGTTATCCAGTTGAAAAGCCTCGCCTCCGTCGTGGCGACTTCCCAGACGGATCCAGTTATCAACCCGAAAATCCCCGTTGCGGCGACTATGTGCCAAATCCGTTTCCATGGGGGGCGGCGTTTCATGCCTCATTCTATCACAATATCGGATTTTTTTTCGCTTTTCTCATTTCCCGCTTGACATTAATATCTAATTGTTAGATAATTGAAGCATGGGCAGGGTTTTTCCGTGGGAATACTAGCGGCGCTTGTTCCGGGCAAGACAAAAAGGAAATGGAAAAGGTTCCGGGCAGCTCGGAACATTGACACCGGCGCGTTAATCTCAAGGTTTCTTGAGGCGTATATGTCCCCGCTTAGCGGGTGCTTGGATGCCACGATGAGTCTGCGAGCAAAGTGCGACAAATGCGGCGAGCCATGCGGCTTGGTGTACATCAAAAGCGAGAAATTCGGATGCGATTTTGCGTATTCCGCCTGCTGCCGCTCAACTTTTAAATATGCGGGCAATGAGCTTTGGAGCGCGGAGGCCAACAAGCATTTGCCTCCAGCTTAAAATAGACTTTATCGCCTGCGCGGCTTCCGCTCAATGGCGACAAGCTTTCCCTGGATTTCGTGCCCGCCGTTCAGTCTGACCCGTTGCCCACTGCCGTCCTCCCAGCACATCCAGACTTCTTTCTGCCCGTTTGGGCCTTCGATTACCCTAATCCGCTTGAGGGTGCTTGAATCCTCGTCCCGCACCAGCATAATCTCGCCGTTTTCGGCATCCTTGGCGCGCACCAGCAGGGCGCGGTCGCCGTCCTTTATGTCCGCTTCGGCCATGGATGATCCGTGTACGTGGACACAGTAGTAATTTTCCAAATCCCCGCGTATGAAGCCAGCGGCCCACAGGTGCATGGGAGGATCGGGGTCGATGTCCTCGAAGTCGATGGGGCTGCCAGCGGCGGTTGTCCCTATCTCGGGTATTTCCACGAGTTCCTCGTCTAGGAATATGACGTTCGCATCCAGCGGGACTTGGCTGACATCTTCTCCAGTCTCCTTGTCCCTGACTATGTAAAGAGGCACCGGCTCCCTGGTCTCGAAGGTTTGCGGCTTGGTTTCTGGATAGGTATCGTTTTTTTTTGGCGGGCGACCCTTGCCCGGAACGTTGCGGATGGCTTCAAGGGCAGATTCGGGATACAAATCTTCCTTGAGGATAGGCTTTATGCCTGCGGTCGAAAGCCTCTTATGAGCCGTGTGGTATGGGATGCCGAGCTCATCAGCAATTTCCTGTATGGTCAGCCCTGTAACGGTCATTACTAAATTATCGGCGAAAAAAGTTTGGAAAAGGCGATTTTCCCCTTGACATTAATATCTAATTGTTAGATAATTAAATCATAAGGGCTGGGAGACCAGCCGAGAGAACCCCGCTGCCCCGGGCTGAAGAGCGTCGTATCCACCCAAAGGCGGGCAGGCCGGAGGGTGAATAGGGCGCTTTTTGCGTCCGGAGGAGGAGAGATGCTGCCGGAAAACATGAAAAGGCTGGCGGAGGCTTTGGGAAAAGAAGGATGGGCGTTCACGTCCGTAAAGCTGGTGGATTCGCTTGCTGGGGTTTATGAGCTGCACATAATGCCAGCGACAAACGCTAGGATGCTTCCTCAGCCTTCCCCGTGTCGAGATCGAGATCGAGTGAAGGACCCTCCTCGATGAATTTCAGCATGCGGCTTGCCCAGATAACCGGGTACTTGTCTATATCCGGGCCAAGGCGCTGTAGGCATTTGGCATACTCCAAGGCTATCTCCAGGGCTTTGACGTGCCTGAGTTCCAGCTCTGTGAATAGTTCCCGTTCGTTCATTTCAGCCTCCGCCTTGATTATCGGAGACTTCGGGCGGATGGTTCACGGCTTTCTGTGGCGGTTGATGACGGCCTGGAGATCGTCTAGGACTTCCTTTTTGGAGTTTTCGGGCTCTTTGCCGCTGACCAGGTACTCGACGGTGACGCCGAGCGCCTGGGCGATTGCCAGGGCTTCGTCGGCGCGTGGGAGGTTGCCGGCTTGCTGTAGGGAATAGTAGGAGCTCTGCTTCATCCCTACGGAAAAGAGGAATTCCTGCAAGGAAAGGCTGCTTTCCTTTGCCAATTGCTTTACGCGGGCGTAAAAGTCCATATACAAGCATTTTCGGCAGGGACTGGAGAAAAAAATTACGTATTCAGGCAAAAACAGCTTGACAATATTGCCTGTATGCGTAATGATTAGGCTATGGGTTGCCTAGTTAGGCAATTTATATAAACAAACCCTGTTCGGGCAGGGTGATGGCAGAGATCGTTTCCACGCGGAAGCCCGAACTTCCGCGCCCGCGAGGGCTGGAGACGGTCTCTGTTTTTTTTGGGGGGGAGGGGAGGAGGCTGTTTCATGCGCAAGCGAAGCGGAGGGAAAGGCGATGCCTAACGTGTACAGCAAAAGAAGCGCGGCGAAGGCGCTGGGGATCAGCACCGAGACCCTGGACAATTACAGGGAAAAGGGAAAGCTGCCGTGGCGCAAGATCGGTACCCGCGTCCTTTTCACGGAAAGCGACCTCGCGGCGTTTCTTGACAGCTGCGCGGTGCCGGCGACCTGCCTTCCCACGGCGAGGGAAAAGCTGGAGATGGCGAAAAGGTCAGGCGGGGGCAATCGTGAAAATACCGCCTAGGATACTGGAAAAATTTGGCGGGTACGCCCGGGGGCTGGAGTATGGCTGCGTCTCGCTCGAGCTTCACCTGAGGCAGGGCAGGCCGAGGCTCGGCATCAAAGTCGACGAGTCCATCCTGCTGACGGAGGGCGAGGCGGCGGAGCTTTTGCAGGAGGGCGGCCTGCCTTGCCCTTCCGGCGAAACGCATTTTGCGAAGCAAGGGGCTGACTTGCAGCCCGGAACTGACGGGAGGGAAACGGAATGACGGCGCACGTGGGATGGGCGCTGCTTATCGCGGTGATTGCGGCGATTGGGTTCGCGGCAAGCCGCAGCGGCGAGGAAAGGCGCGGGGCTTCCCGCGATCAGGATGGGCAAATGGCGGAGGCGCGAAGGGCCTCTGGCGGGTGGATGTACGTATACGGGAAGGCATTTTCCGACAGGAGAAAGGCCGTCCGCTACATGTGGCGGGTCCGCGCCTTCGCCGCGTCCGGGTGGCTTTTGGCGCTTGCGCTTGCGGGGCTGCTGGCTTATGGGCGCTGGATTGCCTAGGAAAAGGAGCCGCGGGAGCGGCGCCCCTCCCGCCTGCGGAGCCGGGGACTTCTCCGCCGCAGTCATGGAGCGCGACGTCTTGGGCGCCGTTCTTCAATGGCTTGAGCTGAAAAGGATGCCGCGCTGGCGCATAAACAGCGGGGCGCTCAAGACGCGGCGGGGCAACCTTGTCCGCTTCGGCGCGAGGGGCATGTCGGACATACACGCCATAGGCCCCGGCGGGATATCGATTTGGATTGAGTGCAAGCGGCCGAAGGGCGGAGCGCTGTCCGCGGATCAGAGGGAGTTTCTGGACTGCGTGAACAGGAACGGCGGCATCGGGATTATTGTCAGCTCCATTGAAAGCCTGGAGCTCCAGCGCGGATGGCGGCGGCGCCGCAGGGCAAGAGCCTGCCCCCCTCCCCCTGCCGCCAAGCGAGGCGGAGAAAATGCTGCGAAAAAACATCAGCAGCGTCGTTGCCGCTTTTTTGAGCAGGCAGGGATACGGAAACAAACAGACGCACAGCAGGATGCTTTACAGGCGGATGCGGCTTGCCTGCCCAAAGCCCGTCGCCGAAATGACGCTAAGCGAGCTTGAAAAAGTATGGCTAT
>Ga0209755_10001741_pt1 | contig 32545 bp, 37 predicted proteins | sample TergutCo191P1_FD_187301 | JGI IMG/M metagenome (GOLD analysis project Ga0209755, IMG submission 187301) | Cornitermes sp. P1 segment gut microbial communities from Petit-Saut dam, French Guiana - Co191P1 (SPAdes) (version 2) | ecosystem: Host-associated > Arthropoda: Insects > Digestive system... | reverse complement strand
ATCGCGCCTACTCGGACGACAAGACGCGGATGACCGCATGGATACTCAGGTACAATCCGGTCGTTCCGCCGAAACAGAATCGCAAGGAACCCTGGCCTCATGACGAGGAGCTGTACAAGAAACGCAATGAGGTGGAACGGTTCTTCCGGAGGCTGAAAGTCTACCGAGCCGTTGCGACCAGGTACGACAAACTCAACATCGTGTTTTCCGCCTTCATCTGGCTGGCCTGTATTTGTATCTTTTTACGTAGTGTTAACACACCCTAAGGGTGCCTACAGGAGGGCGTCCGAATGGGGTTGAACATGAAGGAGAGGCAGGCCGTAACGAGGGAATACAGGCCCCGTTACCAGAAGGCGACAAGGAAAGAGAAAAAGGCGGTGCTGGACGAGTTCACCAGACTGACCGGCTACCACAGGAAATCGGCCGTCAGACTGCTGGGGGCGAAACCGGCAAGACAGGCCACGGTACATGCGAACGGCCGGGCCGTAAAGCTCAAGCCCGGGAAAAGACGGCCCGGAACCGGAGGGGAAGGCCTGTCTACGGCGACGAGGTCATCGGCAGCCTCCGCAAGGTCTGGGCGTTCTTCCGGTACAAGTGCGGGAAGATACTCGCCCCTTTGCTGCGGCAGCAGATCGCCTGCATCGCGTCGTGGCCTGCCTTCGGCATAACGCCGGGGATTGCGGCGAAGCTGGCGGGGATAAGCCCCGCGACCATCGACCGGCGGCTGAAGAAAGACCGCGCGGCCAGCCTCCGGAGGGCAGGAGCAGATGGACGCTGAAGCTTCTCGCCCGGAAGACGGTGGAGCTTGGGATACCGGACAGCGTCTCGGACCACGGGATAGGTGACCTTCTAAAAAAAACGCGATTAAGCCATGGCTACAGAAGCGGTGGTGCGTAGCCGAACCGTCCGCGGAGTACGTCCAAAAAATGGAGGACGTCCTTGAGGTCTACACGCGCCCCTACGACGAAAAGCGCCCCGTGGTCTGTCTGGATGAGACAAACCGCCAGTTGATCGGGGAGACGCGCGAGCCCCGACCAGTCCGACCCGGGCAGCCGGCCCTGTACGACTACGAGTATGTGCGCAACGGCGTTGCCAACCTGTTCACGATGTTCGAGCCGCTCGGGCAACGGCGTGATCGGGGGGTATTGAAGGGTTACTGGGGGGCATAGGGGTCGAGGTGGAAAGCTTGCATGTTGGAAGTACTGTTGAAACAATAGATTCTTCGTGTTTCAATGACATGGGTGTAACATCCAGCACGGGATAATGAGTAAAATAAGGAAAAACAAAAATGGCGAAGATTACTACGGAAACAGAAGCCATGGCGGCGGTGAGGAAAAGATGTAATAGTCAAGATAAAATCTGACACTTGTCGAAAAAACTGATAGACTTTTGAGACAAGGAGCAGAGAGTGACAAACCAGCAAAAGATCATCAAGACGAAAATCGGAATCCTGGAGCTTGCAAGGCAGCTTGGGAATGTGTCCCAAGCCTGCAAGGTAATGGGCTACTCCCGCGACAGTTTCTACAGGTTCAAAACCCTGTACGAGACCGGCGGCGAGGCTGCGCTGCAGGAGATCAGCCGTCAGAAGCCGAACGTGAAGAACCGCGTTGACCTGGCGGTTGAACAGGCGGTGCTGGACTTCGCGTTCGAGCAGCCTGCCGACGGGCAGCTTCGCGTGAGCAACGAGCTTCGCAGGCGCGGCGTGTTCGTCTCCCCCGGAGGGGTTCGCAGCATTTGGCTGCGGCACGATCTGGCCACCTTCAAGGGGAGGCTGAAGGCGCTTGAGGTTAGAACATTGGGTCAGAAACCCCGCTGCAAGCCCTAAACTTGACCCACAGAATCATGCCAGCCACTCCTTGTAAGCAAGCAGCGTATTCAATTTTTCAAGGCCAATCCAGATAGTTTTTAAGCAGCCTGCTGTTGGGCGTTAAGGAGGCGGCTTGCGAGGTGCGAAACCCTCAGCGAGTACAGCACATTTGTGTCCAAGATATGGGAACACCGCAAGACGATGCCGCTTGAGGATGCAATGAAGGCCGCGACAAAGCACTGCATAGAGAACGACATATTGAGGCAATTTTTGGAGACCAACAGTTCGGAGGTAATGAACATGCTCATAACCGAATGGAACCTGGAGGAAGCCAAAAGGACCCAGCTCGCCCAAGACAAGGACGAGGGCAGATAGGAAAGAGACAGGGATGAGTTGATTTTTTCGACCGTTATGTATCAGTGATTGGTCTTGTTTGTGGGAATTTGAGGGCGAACTCGTTAATGGCTTGCGACAAATGTTTCTCTATGATTTTGTCCATTGTCTCCACCATTGTGTCGTTATAGAACACTTCTTTTTCGTTATAAATTACTTTTTTATCATTCACAAAAAAACAGAACACGGGAATTTCAACGGAGCTGGCCAGTTTTTCCAGCAAATCGGCCGAAACAAAGGCCAAACCCCTTTCAAGCGCACTCAAATGTTTAACGGATATGTCTACTTTTTCAGATAGTTGTCCTTGGGACAACTTTTTCGCCTTTCGGTAAAGTTTCAGATTTTTTCCAAAAGTTGATTTTACGTCCATACTTTTCATGATACAATCAATATTGGTTCAAAATTTTGAAAGTGACATCATGTAACTTGGAAACAATGTCCTGACGTTGCAAGGGCGTAAGAGTCTGTCCGTCTTCTGCCTTGTTTTGGAACAAGCGGTATGATTCGATACCCAAGGCGGATGATATTCGTTCAATCATATTGGGAGACGGGAATTTTTTGCCGACTTCTATTTCGGCGATATATGCCTGGGAGGATCCGCACAGTTCGGCTAGTTTTGCTTGTGATATTTCACGATTCTTTCTAAAAATTTTCAGGTTGATAATAAAAATTTCCTGAAAAGTCATCAATTTCTCCAGTACTGCATAACATCTCTATAAATATTTTTCATTTATTGTTTGCAGAGCCTATAAAATCTTTATAGGCTAGACTTATTCCTTCGCTCAAACCCGTTTTGGGCAAAAAACCCAAGGCAGTAGCCCTGGAAATATCCAGCAATTTTCGTGGTGTTCCATTCGGTTTTGAAGTGTCCCATTCAATACAACAAACTCTGCCAGGCATATCCGCATATACCACATCGCAAACCTTTTCCGCCAATTCCTTAATGGTCAAGTCCTTGCCACTACCAATATTAACAAAATCTCCCACAGGATTTGACAAATCACAGGCATCGTTGTTTTGCATAAGCATAACCAAAGCTTCCGCCAGATCATAGCTGAATAAAAATTCACGTCGCGGCGATCCATCACCCCAAAGAATAACTTTATCAGAGCCAGATATTTTTGCCTCATGGAATTTACGGATAAGAGCTGGTAATACATGAGACCCATTGGGGTCATAATTGTCGCCAGGGCCAAACAAGTTGGTTGGCATTGCCGACAGGTAATTTGTTCCATATTGCTTATTGTAATAAGAACAAAGTTTTATCACACTGATTTTAGCGATGGCATAGGCTTCGTTGGTAGGCTCAAGCAAATCCGACAAAAGATACTCTTCCTTCATGGGTTGGGGGGCAAGTTTCGGATAAATACAGGACGAGCCAAGGTTAATGAGCTTTTTCACTCTGCTTTTATATGCGGCATGAATTACATTGAAACCGATCATTGTGTTCTCGTAAATAAAATCGGCAGGATAGGTTGAATTTGCTCCAATGCCCCCTACTTTGGCGGCGGCAAGGAAAACGTACTCGGGCTTCTCCTGCTCAAAAAAGGTGTCAACCATCTCCTGATTTAGCAGATTGAGTTCCTCTAGGGGTTTTATCAAAAGACTGGTATATCCTTCGGCCTGCAAAAACTGCATTATTGCACTTCCAACTAGCCCACGATGCCCAGCAACATAGATTTTTGCGTTTTTTTTCATGTTGAATATACTCCTCTTGTCACTCGTAATAATTCTCTGTCGCATATCCACCCTCTTTTAGATGGACTTCACGCCGAGCAAGCTTCACATCTTGTTCCATCATCATTCTTACAAGCTCCGGCAACTGGATTTTTGGCTCCCAACCCAATTTTTGCTTTGCCTTAGACGGATCACCTATAAGCAAATCAACCTCTGCAGGACGAAAGTAGCGCGGATCGATTTCCACCAAAACCTTACCGTCCTTTTGTCTTATGCCTTTCTCGTTCACGCCTTTTCCTTCCCATAAAAGACCAATACCCACCTCATCGAAAGCCATGGTGATGAATTCTCTAACCGTGGTAGTAACCCCAGTAGCCATAACATAATCATCGGGCTCGGGCTGTTGAAGCATAAGCCACATCAATTCCACATAATCTCCAGCGAATCCCCAATCTCGCTTAGCATCAATATTGCCCATATATAACTTATCCTGCAGATTTAGACTAATACGAGCCGCAGCCCTTGTAATTTTACGAGTCACAAAAGTCTCGCCACGGATAGGACTTTCGTGGTTAAAAAGGATCCCATTACAGGCATACATTCCATAGCTTTCCCTATAATTCACCGTGATCCAATACGCATACAATTTTGCTGCGGCATAGGGACTTCGCGGATAGAATGGAGTGGTTTCTTTTTGGGGAATTTCCTGCACCTTGCCGTAAAGCTCAGAAGTAGAAGCCTGGTAAATACGCACACTCTTCTCCATACCAAGGATACGGATCGCTTCCAGCAATCGAAGTGTTCCGACACCATCAGTATCTGCAGTATATTCAGGAACTTCAAAAGAAACTTGCACATGGCTCTGGGCCCCGAGGTTATAAATTTCGTTTGGCTGTACCTGCTGAATAATACGGACAAGATTTGAAGTGTCGGTTAAATCACCATAGTGAAGGATAAACCGTTTATCCTCAACATGAGGATCTTGGTAAAGGTGATCTATTCTTTGAGTATTGAAACTAGAGGCACGACGTTTTATACCGTGAACTTCATAGTTCTTTTTCAGAAGAAATTCTGAAAGATATGCACCATCTTGTCCTGTTACTCCTGTTATTAGAGCCTTCCTCATAATTATCTACTCCCAAAAAAATATTTTGTATTTATTTTTTTATAAAATACTGAGATATTTTTAATATTCTTTTCAGTAAAAAAGTAAAAAAATATGGCGTCAAATTATTATCTATCCATCCCTTCTTTTCATGATTATAAGCATTCATCCTAGACAAAAAAGATCTATTACTTACACCGCCCATTCTCATTATCACAAATAACTCATCGACCCATTTAGTTGTTATTTTTTCTTTTTCTAAGAAACGTAACATCAACTCATAATCAGCGGCGGAGCCATAATCAAGACCAAAATATCCATATTTTTCATAGATATATCTTTTCATAAAGAACCCTGGATGTGGTGGCATCCACCCAAATTTAAAAGACCTTTGTTTTCCAGCCTTCCAAAAACGATATGATCTACTATTTTTCTCATATAATATATTACCATAACACGAATCAATTTTTTCTTCTTTTATTACATTATATACATTTTCAAGAACCTTACTTGAAGCATAATAATCATCTGAATTCAGAATCCCAATTATATCGCCACTAGCCATCTGTATACCTTTATTCATAGCATCATACAACCCATTATCAGCTTCACTAATCCAATGCATTCTATCACAGAATTTCTTTTCGTATTCTTTTATGATGAATACAGTATTATCAACCGAGTCACCATCTACTACAATATATTCAATATCATCGTATGTTTGGTATAATATTGACTCAAAAGTATCCCTAATCGTTAAGGCACTATTATAGCAAACTGTAATTATAGATATTTTCATTTTGCACAATATAAGCATCAATACTAGTAAAGCCAAAAGATCATTGATTAACTAAAAATTTATCCTTATTAGTCATATGATTTCACAAGTATTTTAAAATATGCTAAAATCCTAAAAAAATAAAGTAAAAAACTATATTTTGAAGGAGACTCAAAATATATCCTGGTTACTGCTAGAATTAACCTGAAAGTATTTTTTATCTTATATGAGGCACTTATCTTTCTGGTCGTCAAAGAATTATCCCTGATCCTTCTATAATAAACAGCCGTTCTGTTAGTAAATTGCAACTTCATGTTTCTCCTTGAAATTGCAAACATAAATAATGAATCTTCCCCATTTTGAAAATTTTGATCAAATCTGTATGAACCAAGTATTTCACGACTAAGTAACTTGCAATATGGTATTGAAAAAAATGAACGTACATTAAAAACTGTAATTTTTCTAGTATAATATTTATTATATATCTTATTTAAAAAAAAATTTTCTTCATTGATGATAGCCCCTTTGAATGCTTTAGCATAGGATAATGGAATCAAATTATTTTTCGCTATATCATATAATTTCTGCAGATAATTTTCCGAAATTATATCATCATCATCAATAAAAGCCAAGTATTCTCCCTTTGATTGTTCAATTCCAATATTACGTGCGTTAGATACACCTTTAATTTCTGTATAGCATATTTTATATAAAAAAGTACATCGTGATAAATAATCATCAATATATGAATAATACGGATCAAAGTCTCCATTAAGTATAACAATAACTTCAAAAAATATTTTACTAAAACTCTGAGCCTCTATTGACATAAAACATTCTATTATGTAATCTTGTGGTTTGTAAGTTGGTATTATTATTGATATTATATATTCATTAGTATTATTCATTTGTATTCCTACAGTCCTACCCTTTTTTCTCCGCTATCTTTATAAATGCATAATAAAAGTAATATTATTACTGTAAATCTAGGAGAAGCATAATCCGCTGTATAAAAAGACGATATAAGCAAATTCAAACAAAGAACTTGCCCTAACCTATTTCCCGTTCGATCAAATACTCTCGTTGCCAATTTAAACAAATAATAAAACATAATTCCTATAATCAACATTCCTATAATACCGTGTTCAACAAGGAAGTCTACGAATATAATATGTGTTGTATTATCTATCATTTCCCCCTGCCGCCATCCTGATACATAAAAAGTAAAATTACGTATATAACTCATTCCTCTAGGCCCAAAACCAAATAAGAGATTAAATATTGGAGCTTCATAAAACATATACCTTATCGATAAGGTCGAATTTTGTAAACGCTCTGATAAAAATAAATCAGCTGGATTCAAACGCTGAAAAACAATAAAAAAAATATCTCCCCACAAATAGAGAACACAAATACAACAAATAAATACGAGCACTTTAACTAAAATACCCTTCATTGTCTTTCTTGCCAAATATATCATTACTATTAACACTAAAAAAAAATTTATATAGGCTGATAAAGATAGTGTAAACAATAAAACCACAGCAAATAATATTAACAAATAATATTTCTTCAATACATAAAAAATAATTATCGTTGCATCTAATAAATATGGAACCAAAAATGCTGGTTCACGAGCGATAGATGTTACACGCCTAGTAATAATCAAGAAATCAGCATCCATACTATGGATATGATCCCTTGTATAAAAATCAGGATATGGTAGACCAAACAAAAAATTAAATATCTGCCATATTCCAAAGAATAATAACACACAACATCCTGCAACATATGCATTGAATAGGGTCTTTGTTGAAATTCTATTATTGTTTCTTTCATTTACAGTAAATAAAAATAGTGCAAAAAATATTGATACATTTATCATTCTTCCGATTTTTGTTACATAGAACTCTATATATACAGGGCATAAACCAGAAGTAAATAAAGAAATAAAACTAACTGTAGAAAGGGAAGCAAAAAATGGAAGATAAAATAAAAAAATAATATGAATATCTTCATTTTTAAGGTGAATTTTCATTAAATTCACTTTATTGCATGAAAAAACAATTATCAAAAATAATAGAAATATTATAGCAAGGCCAAATATATTAAAAATGGAAATCACTAAAAATGAAATGGCAAAAAAAGTAAAAATGACTATTGTTGATAATTTATGTTTTTTTATTACAACCATATATACTCCAAATTACTTTATTCAGAACCGAAAATTTACACCTTATTCTATGATAGAAATAGCAAACATTATCTATTCATAAAAATGACTTTTATTTTTTTTATGAATGTGTCTGCATAATTAATAAATGTATCCCTAACTATATCTCTTACTTTTCTTACTTCTATTCGTGTATTCAAAGAAAAAATTCTTTTAGGATGCGATAGATATTTTATAATTTCTTCATCGATGCCTATTTCACTGATTTTATGTAACAAAGAGAAATCTGCCAGCAAATAAGGATTCTTACCAGGCAATGAAGTAAAGTAATGGATTATCTTTGCATCACATAAGAAAACAATCCCTCCTTTACTGATTTGGCAATTCCATATTCCATCTATTTCTGTTATAATATTATTCAAATTTAAATTTGCCTGATTAAAAGACGGCTGGTCAATAAATATATTACTTTTCATTCTTGAGAGCCATAATCCATGCCATTCATCAAAAAATTTGTGACATATAGAAGTATCCCTACAAAATATAACCCCACTATTAAAATGTTTATCTGATACAAATGAGGCACTAAATCCTAATATTTTATCATTCCCCTGAATAATTTTTGCATCACTTCCATGCCGCAATATATGACAATCTAAAACTGCACCTAAATCACAGTCTAAATTCCCAATATGACTTAAATCATCACAAATGACCGTATCACAATCAATAAAAATGAAGTTCCCATCAATATGCTTGCGTATGGAAGTTTTTAGCCATCTTGAACGAATTTTTTTGTTAAACTGCAAAGCGATATTTACAACTTTTAATTCATTTACAAACCCCAACACATTTTTTCTTTTACCTATTAATGTTTTATCTGTTATATCATCTATTACTAATGATATAAATGCATCTGGCATACGAATTTTTAACGATGTGATAGACATTAATGCTTGCTCCAGATAGTAATCTGTTTCATCACTAACAAGGCCATATACATATTTTAACACTTTTCTACTCCTCAAAAATACCAAAACTCTATTGCTTTGCATTCAAAACATATTCTTTTTTTTATAAATATTATCTATGTATTTTTGACCCTTACCTTCTATCTTATTTATCTTTCTACTCTTATGTATTTTTATGATATTTTTCATTGCCCAAATAAGCCCCTTGATCCCTCCCTCTATTCCCCTTCCTTCCTTATAAGCCATAATGAAAATAGCACTCAAACAGCCAAAATATGTTTTTAATATATTGCCCCATATCACAGAATAATCTATATGCAGATCACATGGCTCATTAATTCGGGTTGCTCTATCATGACATACAGTTACAGCTGGCACTATTCCTATCTTTAAATTATGAAATAATACTCTTTGACAATAATTACTATCCTCTCCATAGTGACTAAATAAGATCGTATCAAAACCACCTACAACTTCAATGCACTTTCTCGAGAGCAGCCATGCAGCAGCATTTATGAAATGACTTTCATATAAAATTGGTTCTGACTTTCCTAAATATAAATTTTCATAAGCATGAAGAGTCTTAGAATAATTACAAAAATACTTCGTAAAATTTTTATCAAAAAAAGTTTTATCTGCCGTTAAATGGATAGGGCTAAATATCCCAAAATCTTGTCTTTTTTCAGCAACAGTAATTAAAGTCTCTATGGTATTATATTCAACCCATGCATCTTGATTCAATAAAAAATAATAATCATAATTTTTCTTATAAGCCAAACTTAAACCAATATTATTTGCTTTAGCAAATCCATAATTTTCCTTATTTTTAATTATTTCTACTTCTGGAAATTTGCTAGTAATATACGAAACAGAATCATCCGTGGATTTATTATCAACAGCTATAATTTTCATGAGAATCGATGAAGACAACAAACTTTGAAAACACCTATCATACCATTTTTTGCCATTGTATGTTATAATTATAGCAACACATTTCTTTTTCGTCATCTATATGTTCCCTAAATATCAATTTTATATATTATGGTGTAGCCCTCTGCACTACCCACCTGACAGCTTATTATCAGCTCAATAATAAACCTATACGGATATAAATTATGCTATACGTCCCTAAATTCCTTTGTTACTTCCAAAGGCCATTTCCAGTTTTGATATATCCCCTGTGCAATACCGCCTGCTAATATCAGAGACCAAACTCCCAATCGAAAGACACCCAGAAACATAAAAAGCAATATAACGGTCATCAACCCAGCGACTATTGCAGCCTTAAAAAAAGGCACTTGGTTTTTACTCAAAAGAATACTTGCCGCCATCCCGTGGTTCGCTTCTAACAGTGCAATTACCAGCGCAAAGAAGACATACATCCTTGGCAGGAGTGGCGTATTGCTTCCTATTATACTTAAAACCCATGGCCCAAATAGCAACAAACCAAAACCTCCCACAATGAACAAACTAACAAGAATCAAGCGACTTCTCATATAAATACTTTTTATCGCAGCTATATTATTTTTTACTCTACATTGCATTATTTTAGGATTGTATGTTTGAAAATACACCATGGCAACCCCAGTTAACACACCCACCAACTGTATCGTAATACCGTAGGATGCTAAATCTTCAAGAGAGAGGTAAAGAGAACCAATGATGGGCTGGGAGCGAATAACGAGAATAGCCCCTAGACCCGTCAGGCCAAGCTTTACCGCATTTGGGTACACAGCCCTAAAAATTTCTTTTTCTTGTTTTTTTACCGCATTTTTCAAATGGTAATTTATATTGCCCGTATATACGGAAAAATATGTCAAAATGCGTCTAACCACTATGGACACGGCTTGTGCACTTGTCAGTGCAATAAGTCCAATTCCAAAGGAAATAAAAATGATCGAAACAGCCAGATACAACATTTGCCCCAGCACGATTATCTGACGTGAACGCATTATCTTGCCCATCCCTATCAAGAGTGCATCGAAATAAAATGTATAAAATCCATATACGTTAACCAAACACAAAATGAGCCATGCTATGATTATTTCATTTTTGTCTCCAGTATATCCCTGCAATATAAAAAACACATAATATGTACCAGCCGTAGATAAAATAGCAAACAAGATAAGTGCTATTCTGGCGTAAAACGAGCGCATCACAGAAATAAGCCCCTTCAATAGCCCAAAGTCTACTTCTGAATTATCCTCCTCTATTTGAAGACCTGTTACCTTGAGTGTTTTGACACCGCTTAAAACATAGCAAACATTTCTGGTAAAAGACGGGTTAAAGCCAAAATCCAACATGGTGACTATCGCTATGATACTCGCAAAGATAGTCCAGATACCTATCTGCTCCTGTGGAAAAAATCGAAGGACAAATGGTAAAAGAATCGCCTGAGAACCAATCTTAAGGAAGGTTGCAGCATAATTCCAGTACACATCCTTGCGACCAATAGAACCTATGCTGTTCATTCGCACCTTACAAGAAATGGTAACTTCGCATCTTTTTCAGAAAGTAACGGTTGACTGATATCATCTAAAGGCCACTTAATAGCTACCTCTAGATCGTTCCAAGCAAACCCTTTCTCATCGTCTGGATGATAGAACCCATCACACTTGTACGCAAATTCCACAGTATCTCGCCAATTGTATATTTCCAGGAAATATCCACGCTGGTCACGTAAGACAGATGATTCTATCTCAAACACACCTTCTATAGGTGTGGATATGAACTTAAATTTCCCCATATCTACTATCACTACAAACACCTCGTAATATTCCTAATAATTACCTGTGTTCAAGTATTAATGAACCTCCGCAGAGCAGAGCTCTGCGGTATCTTAAATTACATAGCTATTATCTAAGCGAATAGCTCCAGCTGCTTGTTTTCATGTATCTTCTCGTAATCCTCTGGTTTTCGCCCCTGATTTTTTACATACCTTGTTATTACCTGTTCGTCTCCATGCTCACCCACTGTTCCTATGTAATACCCCCTTGTCCAGAATTCCCCTCCCCATAATGCTTTTTTCACCTCTGGGCATGCTTCAAAAATCTTTTTCGCGGTTATGCTCTTTATCGTTTGAACTATCTTTGCTGGGCTATATGTTGGTACAGATTGCACAAAAAAATGCACATGGTCTTTTTCTGCCCCTATTTCCAAAAATATTATTTCGAACCTCGCCTCTATTCCTTCACAGATCTCCCGTAACTTCCTCTCTACTTCTGTACTTATTACCGCTCTTCGGTATTTTGCTGGGCATACTATATGATACATTATTAGGCTTACGTTATGTTCCTTCCGTGTTAACCTGCTCATCCTTCATCATACAAGATCCCCGTACTTTCAGCCGGAGCAGAGCTCCGGGGTATTAAACCGTATCGGCTTCGCCTAATAAATCTGCTATTTATGTTCACGTTATTTTTCTGGAATATGAGCTGATTTACCTATAACGCTTTTTTCTCATATGATTTCTATAAAATTTCTGTCTTACCCAGTGCAATATTTAAAATCATCCAAATGGATTTTCCCACTATCATCTTTGATATGAAAATATTTAACTTTCCCCATATAACTTGCCCATAATGTAAATGTACTAGGAGGCCCTATCAACATATCACATTTGCTCATCAAAAAATGATCGACATACCATTTGTTTTTTGAATGAAAAAATTTTTTTTCTTTTTTTATACAAATATTTTCATTTGAAAAAATAACAAATACACATTTATGTTTCAACATATTATTTATACCATCAATATATTTCAAATATATATCATCACTAAAATAATATTTTCCATCTTGCCAAAATTTATAATCTCCTCTCCTAATATGAACACCCACAATAAAAATATCTTTATTTTTTTTATAATCTATTATTATTTTATATAATAAATTATCAACATAATATTTTTGTTTCAATTGGTATTTACAAATAAATTCATCTTGATATTTCTTGGTCAAGTCATAAGCTTTAAAGTACCAATCACTGACATATACATTATTTAGAAAAGAAAGTGATAACAAATCACTTTTCCTCATTTTTTCCAATCCTGTTTCTTCATCAAATTTAATTAACTTGACTAGTTTACATCGATTAAGAATCTTAGCCATAATTCTGTTGGTGAATAATAGCCCTTTAATACCTATGAATAACTTACAAGGTTCTAAGTAATATCTATGCATATTAAAAAAAGAGGGATTGATATATTGAATATTATTTTCCTTACAAAAAGCTTCATAATGAAGGTTTTGAAAGAGCCTGTTACTATGATTCCCAGATCCAATAACGCAACAAACCATAGGTGTATGAATAAACTTAAATTTTCCCATGCCTACCTGTCGCATTGCAATATATCAATTCATTTCACTTAATGTAGCAAAAGATGGTAGCCCCATATCTTTTTTCGAAAGCAACGGCTGACCAATATGATCTAAAGGCCATTGAATGGCTACTTCGGGATCGTTCCAGACAAAGCCTTTCTCATCGTCGGGGTGATAGAATTCATCGCATTTGTAAGCAAACTCCGCCGTCTCCGATAAGACCAGAAAACCATGGGCCAACCCACGCGGAATGAAAAACTGCCGTTTGTTTTCCCCGGAAAGGTAAACCCCATGCCATCTGCCGAAAGTGGGACTACCCTTGCGCAAATCCACGCAAACGTCGTACACCTCCCCCGACAAAACACGGACAAGCTTTGCCTGGGGATAGTTCTCCTGTAAGTGCATCCCCCGCAAGATACCTTTCCTTGAAAAACTCTGATTGTCCTGAACAAACTCCGCCGTGATGCCAGCCTCAAGGAAATCCCGCCGGTTGTACGTCTCCAGGAAATATCCGCGCTGATCGCCGAAAACGGTCGGCTCTATCTCGAACACGCCTTCTATGGGAGTGGGAACAAACTTGAACTTTCCCATGCCTACCTGCCGCCGTAAATCGTCTCGTAATAACGCTGATATTCGCCGCTCGTTACATGACCCATCCATTCCTTGTTGCTCAGGTACCAGTCTATTGTCTTTATAATGCCCGTCTCAAAGCTCCTTTCTGGAACCCATCCCAACTCCGCCGTTATCTTGGAAGGATCTATGCCGTAACGCCTGTCGTGTCCCTTCCTGTCGGTAACATGACGGATAAGCGTTTCGTCTATAGAGGCATCAACGTGCTTACCCAAATATTCCAGAATAGTTTTAACGATTACTATGTTCGTGCGTTCGTTGTGCCCACCAATGTTATAGACCTCCCCAGGGCGGCCGTTACGCAACACCATGTCAATCGCCTTGCAGTGATCCTCCACATACAGCCAGTCACGAATTTGCAGGCCATCGCCGTAAACGGGCAACGGTTTGTGCATCAAGGCGTTGTTGATCATAAGTGGGATCAGTTTTTCGGGGAACTGGTACGGCCCGTAGTTGTTGGAACACCGGGTTATATTCACGGGAAGCTTGTAGGTGTCGGCGTATGCCTTTACCATCAAATCCGCCGCCGCCTTGGACGCGGAATACGGCGAGTGTGGATCAAGGGGCGTATCCTCCGTAAAAAAGCCCTCGGGCCCAAGCGATCCATAGACCTCGTCGGTACCCACCTGCACAAACCTCACTCCAGGCTTGTAGGCATCCTCCCCAGTCTGCCAAGCGTTTTTGGCGGTATCCAGCAGGCTTAGCGTACCTTGCACGTTTGTCTTCACGAAAATATCCGGCGTACGTATTGAACGGTCAACGTGGCTTTCCGCGGCAAAGTGAACCACGCCGTCGATGGCGGACGATTCAAACAGGCCGCTTACAAGCTCCCTGTCGCAGATATCCCCGTGCACAAAGCGATAGCGTCCGTCCTGTTCAACGCTTTTCAGGTTTTCAAGGTTGCCGGCATACGTCAACAGATCCAGATTCACAATACGAACATCGCCATGGTTTTTTAGCATGTATTTTATGAAAGCCGAGCCGATAAAGCCAGCCCCACCGGTTACCAAAATCGTAGCCAAAACGCTTCCCCTTATCTATATCTCATTTTGCCTAAAGTAGCCTGCAAGTGCATCTTCCCACGGCCTCATCTCGTCCCCCACCGTGCAGGAAAGCATCAGGTTCCGTAGGGACGAATACGCAGGGCGAGGAGCGGGACGGGGGAATTCCTCCGTGGTACACGGGTTAACTTCCCCCCGAATGCCAGCCAGTTCCACAATCCTTGCCGCAAAATCATACCAGGAACACTCGCCGTTTCCCGTGCAGTGGTATATGCCGTACTCCTCGGTAACCGCCAGCTTAAGGATGTGGTGCGCAAGGTCGTTGGCATTCGTGGGATTGCCACGTTGGTCATTTACAACCCTCAGCGAACCTTTTTCTCGGATGTTTTTCACTATTGTTTTAACGAAATTGCCGCCGTGATGCCCGTACAGCCATGCGGTGCGGACAACAAAAGTCCTGTCGCAAAAACCCATGGCAAAATTTTCGCCAAGCAACTTGGACTTTCCATACACGGTTTTGGGTGCCGTGGCATCCCACTCGCAATACGGTTCCGCCGCATCGCCGGAAAAAACATAGTCGGTGGATACGTGCAAAAGTTTCGCATTTACGCCTTGTGCGGCCATGGCAAGATTGCGAACGCCAATCGAGTTGACGTTCATGGCCGCCCGTTTGTCGCCTTCGCAGGCATCCACGTTGGTCATGGCTGCGCAGTTGATAACCATGTCGGGCCGTTCGCCACCGACAAATGCGTCCACGGCACTCCGACTGGTTATGTCGAATTCCCCGACATCGGCGGCCACGACTACTGCGTTCCCATACAAGGGCGAAATGGCACCGATTTGACTTTTGCCGCTTTCCAGGATATGCAGGAGCTCCTGCCCCAACTGGCCACAAGCCCCAGTAATTAAAAGTTTCATATCACCTCAATCCTGTTCGCACAGTCCCAATATGTATTTGCCGTAATCGGTTGACCGCAAACGCTCGCCCATCGCCCGCAGATCGTCTTTTCCTATGTACCCTTTCTTGTAGGCTATTTCCTCTATGCAGGCGATATACAGGCCCTGCCTTGTCTGCACGGCCTCGATAAAATTCGCCGCATCTAGCAGGGAACTGTGCGCCCCGGTGTCGAGCCATGCCATACCCCTGCCGAACAGCTCCACCCGAAGCAAGCCCTGGCGCAGGTACTCGTTGTTCACGCTCGTAATCTCAAGCTCCCCCCGTCCCGAGGGCTTTACGTTCTCCGCAATTTCCACCACGTTGTTATCATAAAAATACAGTCCAGGCACGGCGTAATTCGATTTCGGCCGCTCGGGTTTTTCCTCTATGGAAAGCACTCTCCAGTCCTGGTCAAACTCCACTATGCCGAAGTCGCTTGGGTTGGACACGTGGTATCCGAAGATAGTCGCGCCCTCCCTTTTGGAAGCGGCAGCCTCGAGACGGCTGGTAAACCCATATCCATAAAAAATGTTGTCACCAAGAACTAGGCACACCGAGTCGGAACCTATAAACTGCTTTCCAAGGATAAATGCCTCTGCCAGCCCCCTGGGGGCATCCTGCACCACGTAGGAGATGGTCAGCCCGAGGTGTCCCCCGTCACCCAACAGGTCCTGATAGACAGGTACGTCCCTAGGAGTGGAAATGACCAGGATATCCCGAATACCCGCCAGCATGAGTGTAGAAAGCGGGTAATATACCATCGGTTTGTCGTAGACTGGAAGTATTTGCTTCGAGACAGCCAGAGTAGCCGGATAGAGGCGCGTCCCAGCACCGCCAGCTAGAATAATTCCTTTCATTGTTAGCTCTTTAGTTTTTCTTGGAATGCCCAAAGAATGGGGTATTTCGACCTGGGCTTATATCCAGGCTTGAAATTTAAGCGAGTTACAAATTCTGCTTGTTTGCAGAATTCAGTCCTGTTTAAAATATGGAAGTATTGCGAAAGGAAATTGGGTTTACTCTCCACCATATCCTGGTAAATCCTGGTAAAAACCACGTACTCAGGAATTTTCCAGCGGTACATCGCACTCGTCGACTAGGATTACGACCTTTCTGCCATGATAGTCTTCCAGGCATTTCAATCCCTGTTCCTCATTTCATCGTTATCTATTACGCCGATTTTATGCAAATCCGTGACCGTCACATGAACGGCCCCGAGTAGCTCGCTTTCATATCTATCTTCCTTCCATTTTTTTAACACATTCCACCCAAGCCGACAACACACCTCCACCATTCCCCGTTAATCAAGGAACAGCATCTTTAGAGAAAATTTAGAAAACCCTGCCGCCGCCGAAACAGACTGACCAGGTTTTGCATACGGGGAAACCAAATAAGGTCACTCGCTGCCATTTTCGTCGAGGCTGTTAGAACCAAAAAATTCGATATAAAGCCTCACTATCACGTTCAATTTCGCTTAAACTTATTTCTTTTTTTCTCTCTTTTTTTCCGTGTATCCCTCGTTGGCCTTGTTCCAAATGGTCAAGAGCTTGTCCGCCGCCTGCTTCAGTTTTTCCTTCCCTGTCTCGTTCATTTCGAGGTAATTCCGACTCAAACAGGCAATGCCATTTTCCTCTCTCCTGCTTTCGGTCACCTTGTCCCTCACATAACGGCTTTATAGTCCGATATGTATACGTATACTGTATTATTATAAGACGGTCAAGCCCTTATTCCGGGTTTTTCACAAATCGATCAAGGTTTTCTGAATTGTATGTTTTTTCATGAATGGCAGGAAATTTTCATCATGAAACTTAAAAAATCATGGCGAAACGTGAGATAATACAAATATTAATTGTGTTGATACCAACCGACCTTGAAAAATTCCCGATTATAGGATAGAATTGTCCAATATAATGAATGATGTCCATATCCGATTGAAAGAAATCAGAAAACATTTAAAACTGTCTATCCGCGAGTTTTCCAAGGAAATATACTTTAGCCACAGCCTATACGGTCAGGTGGAATTCGGAACCAGGGAACCCACGGACCGCATTATCCAACTTATCTCGTCACGGTTTAATGTCAGCAAGGAGTGGATATTGACGGGCAAAGGAGAGATGTTTACTTCCGCACCGCCCGACATCAGGCTGGAAAAGATATTGGAGATCTACAATACAATCGATGGGACGCTGAAAGACTGCCTTCTGGAACAGTCCCGAATCCTGCTGAAAATACACAAAGAACACAGAGAGGAGAAAGAGCTCGACGACGACGCTTGAAGGGCCCAAGGTCGCTGTTGTTTAATCGCCGGCCTATGTCTATACTTGAAACGATGGAAGCCCCCTGCTTTGTATCCGATATATATGTTCCGCAGATGCTGTATGCGCTTACCGTCAGATCGCCGGTTGCAAAGGGCAGGCTTATATCGATTGAATGTCCCGAGCTTCCGGATGGCTGTACGCTGGTCAAGGCGGAGGATATTCCAGGGGAAAACAGCCTTTGGGACTCCGACCTTCCCATACTTGCCAACGGGAAACTTTCCTATATAGGCGAACCCGTGGCCCTGCTGCTGGGGCCGGACAAAGACATGCTGGAAAAATACGCCGCAAACTGCAAGGTCATTGCCGAGGAAGAGACGCCCGTTTTATCCATCGGCGAGGCCACGGCTATGGCCGATACCGAACCCGGCGTGATTGCGGCAAGACGGGACATTCAGGTCGGGGAGCCGGAAGAGGCTTTTGCAGGTGCCGCATCGATTGTAAAAAGCAGCTACGAAACAGGCATACAGGAGCACTGGTACTCCGAACCCTGCGGCGCAATTGCATGGCTTGAACGGCAGGAAAACCAGGACGAACAGGAAGAAGGACAAGGGCAGAAAGAGGATGAAACCTCGCAGGAGCAGGCGGAAGACAGGGGCAGAAAAAGTCAAAAGCTTGTGGTACGCACCGCAACCCAGTGGCCCCTACACGTCAGGCACTCGGTTGCCCGTGTCCTTGGCCCTGCGGCACCGGCCGTGCAGATACGGCCCACCGTCGCCGGCCTTCATCTGGATGGCAAATTCTGGTACCCCTCGCTTGTCTCGTGTCATGCCGCTCTGGGGGCATGGGTCACAGGCAGGCCGGTACGGCTCATGCTTACCAAGAAGGAAGACTTTTCCTTTTCGCCCAAGCGTTTCGGAACGAGCATAAGCGTTTCAAGCGCATTCGACGAACAGGGGGAACTTATCGGAACCGATGTCGAAGCGTCGATTAATCTGGGCGCATACGATGTCAGTGCCGCAGATGTCGGCGACTCCGGCGGGGCTGCCGAAATGCTCGACCAGGTCTGCCTGGGAAGCCTGGGGATTTACGCATCAAAAAACATACGGTTCAGGGGCATGGCGCTCAGGACAAACATCCCTCCCCAGGGGCCTTTTGCCGGTTTCGGCCTGGCCCAGGGTGCCTTCGCACTCGAACGCCACGTCTCCCTCGTTGCGGACGGCCGCAGGCAGGATCCCTCGGAGTGGCGAAAGGAAAAAGCCCTTAAAACCGGCTTTCTCCCCCTGGGCCTTCCCGTAAAGGAAGCAATCCCCGGGGAGCGGCTTCTCGACACCGCAATGAGCATGAGCGACTACCGCCGCAAGTGGGCATCCTACGAGCTACTCAGGCGAAAAAGACATGAGCAACTGGCGCAGGACGATTCCCATCAAACCGCAAGGGCGGAGATAAGCGAACGCCTGCGTGGCATCGGCATAGCCATGGGGTACCAGGGAAACGACCTTCTGCACCCGGATCCGGACGGGGGCGGCTACGGGGTGGAGCTTATTCTGGAAAAGGACGGATCGCTGGAGATAAAAGCGGACATGGCAGGCAGCGACCAGGCCAAGGTATGGACAGGCATCGCCCTGGAAATCCTAGGGGTGGAAGCCGGAAATGTGCGGATAAGCCACGACAACGATACCTTTCCGGAATCCGGCACCCCGGAATCGGGGCCTGCAATTATGTCGCACAAGGCCACAGACCTTACCAGGCTTGTCGAAGAGGCTTGCCTGGCAATCCGGGGACAGCGTTTTCGGGATCCGCTGCCTATAAGCGTGGTCAAAACGGGTGGGCCTCACCAAGACCCCGAATGGAGCAGGCATTTTTCCCTTCCGGGTGGAACGGCCCCGAACTGCGGCGGTTTTCTTCAACCCGGCTCGGCGGCGGCGGTCGTGGAAGTGGAAATCGATCCCGTCGAATATGTCCCCAAGATACGCGGCATGTGGCTGGCCGTGGACGGGGGCAGGGTTTTCCGCAAGGACAAGGCCTGCAAAAGCCTGAAACTTTCCGCAGTGCAGGCCCTGGGCTGGGCTTATCGGGAGCAGATAGGCTATGTCGCGGGGCGCATCCCGGGGGATGCGTTCAGGAATTTCGACATTCCGGGAGTCTCGGAAATACCGCCGATCGACATAAGCTTTATCGAGAATTCGTCGGGCGAACCAAAGGGGATAGGCGATCTTCCTTTCAACTGCATTCCTGCCGCATACCTCCAGGCGGTGTCGCAGGCGATGGACTGGCACTTCCGTTCCATACCGCTTAAGGCCCAGGATCTCTGGTACGCCGGCATAACCAAAAAGAAGAAAGGGGAAGCGGAGTGAACATAAGCTTCATACTCAACGGCGAGGACGTGGTCATCCGAAGCGAGGCCAGGGTACGGCTCATCGACATACTCCGTGCCGATTTCGGGCTAATGGGGACAAAGGCCAACTGCCTTGCCGGGAAATGCGGACTCTGCTCCGTGATATTCAACAGGAACGTAAGCCACGCCTGTCTTATCCCGGCGTTCAGACTGCGCAACAGCGAGATCATCACGATAGAAGGTTTTTCGGTTACCGACGAGTACCATGACATCGTCAGCGGTTTTGACGAGGCGGATCTTGACGACTGCGGCTATTGCAGAACCGGAAAAGTGCTGGCCACCGGGGCGCTTATGGGCAGAAGCAAACGCCCGTCCCGGGAAGACATACTCCGTGCCGCGGACGGAATAAGGTGCCGCTGCACCGATCCCGAAAAACTGGCCAAAGGCATGGAAAGTGCGCTTGAGGCCAGGCATCGGAGGCTCCATGGCCGACCAACCTGACCTGATTTTTTCCCCCGAAAGCTACCAGGAACTTTTCGCCGACTGGAGCCGCTTTCCCGAGGCAGTCCCCTTCGCCGGCGGCACCGCACTGATCCGCAACCGGGACGAGCAGGCATCCGCATTACCGCCCGTCATCCTCTCGCTCGAAAGGCTCGAGGAAATGCAGCGGATAACCAGATCCGAGCGTTACCTTGAGATAGGGGCGATGGTGACACTCAGCAAGATAATCGAGTTGAGGAAATTCGTTCCCAGTGTTCTTGTGCATTGCCTTAGAAACATAGCCAGGCCGCAGCTTCGCAACATGGCCACCATAGGGGGAAACGTCTGCTGCTGCCTGGACAGCGTCGCGGTGTTTAACGCCCTCGACGCACAGTACGAACTGCGAAGCCCCCAGTCCTCCCGTTGGATCACCGCCTCCCGTTTCTCGCCGGAACACGGCCCAAACGCATTGGATCCCCAGGAACTCCTTTGCAGAATAAGGGTGCCGCTGGACAACTGGGAGTATTCGGCGTACAAACGCTTTGCGGAACAGGCATCCATGACACGCACCGGCAGAAGCGCCGTCTTTCTGGCAAAGCCCCAGAAAAACGTTCTGACCGACATAAGAATTATCTGCAAGATCGCCGACAGTATCTGGCGTGACAAGGACAGTGAAATCCTGCTGATAGGCAAACGCCTTCCGCTTACCCGTCGCATCGCCGCCTCCTTCGTCAGTCGGTGGGAAACCTTCCTGCGGAGCGCCGAAAACGTGGACGATATGTCCAGGAAGGAACTTGTCAATTTCATTGAAGTGAATGTCGGCAACCTGGCGGAATGAGGTGCCTCCCCGGATCTAATCTTTGGGCTTCCTGAAAAACCTGCCGTTTATCTGTTCGGTTTTGATGACGTTTATGAACGAGTCGGGATCCAGGGCACGAATGCCCCTGATCAGCGGCGCAACCTCGTTGGAATGAACCACGGAATACAGGACGGTCCGTTCCTCCTTGACGTAAAGGCCGGTTCCGCTCAGGGACGTTGCGGCATGATTGGTCTTTTCCCGGATAAACTCGTAAACCTCGTTGGGCCGGCTGGTAACGATGAACATGGTATGCTGCTGGTAGGCCCGGTACAGCCAGCCAAGCACAGCCGTGGTGGTAAACTGGAAGATAATCGAGTAGAGGGCCTTTTCCAGGGTAAAAAGGCTGCCGGCAATGATAAGGATGACGAAATTCCCGGCAAAAATATAGTTCCAGGCATCCTTCTTGTACTTTTCCGAAATGGAGATGGCGATAAAATCCGTGCCGCCCGATGTCGCATCGGCATACAGGCACAGGACGACGGCCACGGCGTTAATTATGCCGCCGAACACCGCGGAAAGCAGGGGATCGTACAGGGTGATAAAACCGATGAACATCTCGGGCATAAAGTCGGTCATAAGGCCGCTCAGGATGACCATAAGCACCGAGTACATGGTGAATTTTTTCCCGACGGTTCTAAAGCAGACAATCGCAGGCACGGCGTTAAGGATGAACAGGACAAGGCTAAAGGGAACGGCGACACCCAGAAAACGCAGAAAGATTTCCTGCGTCAGAATGGACACGCCCGTAAAGCCGCCCGGAATAAGGCCGCCGGCACGGACAAAAGTGTTGATGTTGAAGGCCATCAATGCGGAGCCCAAAACAATCAACATCAGGCGCCGAGCCGTACGCCACACCGGGTTTGCACGCATCGATGTCAGTTACTGCTTACCATGGCAATGCTTGTACTTCCTCCCGCTGCCGCAAGGACACGGCTCGTTGCGCCCCACCTTAGGCTGGGATCTAACGACCTGCGCCCCCTGGGGACGGCTCGCATTGTCCGTCGGCGATGCACCGCCCCCACCACCAAAGGCGGCGGCACCGAAGGAACCCATGCTGCTGTGGCTGGCCGACTGCGAGGTGGCAATCGTCCTGGACGGCCTGCGTGACATCCCCTCCCCGGGGGGGCCCACCTGGATACGTATCAGATGCAGACGGGAGGCAATCTCCTGGCGTATGTCGTCAATCATTTTGTCAAAAATCTGGAAACCCTCGACCTTGTACTCCGTAAGCGGATTCTTCTGCGCATAATGACGCAGATATACCGCCTCACGCAGGGCCTCCATGTTTTCAAGATGATCCAGCCACTTGCGGTCAACGGCGTGAAGATAGCTGTCCCTGATTATCGCATTGAGATAGGCCGTGCCAATAAGGGCTTCCTTGTCGTCGATGTCCTTTTCAAGATCTGCAAGGACACGTTTCTCCAGCGCCTCGGAATTCTGGGTCTCGACATCCGACCCAAGGCTGTAGCCGAATTTGGAACGGAGCTGGTCGGCGATGTTCCCGACTGCCAGGGCCTGATCCTGCCTTTGGGTCTGGTTGAACTCATCGATAAAGTTCCCCATCATGAAGGCCGTTGCGTCGTTCACACGCTTTTTAAGATCGCCGTCAAGAAGAATCGCATCCCTCTGTTCGTAGATATACTTTCGCTGCTGGTTAAGCACGTCGTCGTATTCAAGAAGATGCTTGCGGATGTCGAAATTCCGCTCCTCGACTTTCTTCTGGGCGTTCTCTATGCTCTTGCTCAACCAGGGGTGATAGATAGGCTCGCCGGGTTCCATGCCTATCCTTGTCATCATCCTTTTCATCTTTTCGCCGCCGAAAAGCCGCATAAGCTCGTCGTCCATCGAGATGAAAAACTTGGACTTGCCCGGATCCCCCTGCCTGCCGGAACGCCCACGAAGCTGATTGTCGATACGGCGGCTTTCGTGCCGCTCGGTGCCGATTACGTACAGGCCGCCGAGGGACTTTACCTCCTCGTAGTCCTTCCGCCACTTTTCATGCTCCTCGCGGAAAATCGCCTCGTATTGCTCCTGCGTCGCACCGGTACCGGCCCGCCTGCGAGCACGGGTAACCGGGTTTCCGCCGAGCTTTATGTCCGTGCCACGACCTGCCATGTTGGTCGCAATGGTAATCGAGCCTTTCGCCCCAGCCTCGGCGATGATGAGCGCCTCACGGGCATGGTTCTTGGCGTTCAGCACCTCGTGGCGAACGCCCCTGCGGGTAAGCTGGCTGGAAATCTTCTCGGACTTTTCGATGGAGACCGTCCCGATAAGCATGGGCTGGCCTTTCCTGTTGGCCTCGGCAATCTCGTCGCACAGAGCCTTGTACTTGTCGGCCTCGTTCAGGTACACCACGTCGTTCTCGTCGAGACGGGCCACGGGAAGGTTCGTGGGAATGACCACGACCTCGAGCTTGTAGATCTTGGCGAACTCGGCGGCCTCGGTGTCCGCTGTGCCGGTCATGCCGGAGATTTTATTGTAAAGCCGGAAGTAGTTCTGGAAGGTGATGGTGGCAAGGGTGCGGTTGCGCTGGGCGATTTTAATCCGTTCCTTGGCCTCGATTGCCTGATGCAGGCCGTCCGAATAGCGCCTGCCGTGGAGGATGCGCCCGGTAAACTCATCGACAATCTGAACCTGCCCGTCCTGCACCACGTAATCGACATCAATCTGGAAGATCTTGTGGGCCTTCAACGCCTGGGTGAAGTAATGGATGTACTCGAAGTTTTCCTCGTCAACTATGGCCCCCTTGATTACGCCACGCTTCTGCAGAATGCCCTCGATGGTGGCAAGGCCCTGGTTGGTAAAGGATACGTTCTTGTTCTTCTCGTTGATCTTGTAGTCCCCGACGACCTCCTCACCCTGGGCCTCGTCCGGATACTCGCCGTTTTCCTTCCTCTTTACCTCCTGCAGGCCGCCCAGAAGCCGGTCAACCTCGGAGAACTTGTGGGTGTCGTCCTCCGCCGCCCCGGAAATGATAAGCGGAGTGCGTGCCTCGTCTATAAGGATCGAGTCGATCTCGTCCACGATGCAGAAATTGTGCGAACGCTGAACACGGCTTTCCATTTCACGGTGCATGTTGTCACGCAGATAGTCGAAGCCAAATTCGTTGTTGGTGCCGTAGGTGATGTCGCAGGCATAGTTTTCCTTGCGCCTGGCATTGTCCATGTCGGAAAGAATCGTCCCAACGGTAAGGCCCAGGTATTCGAAGACCGGCCGCATCCATTCGGCATCCCGGCTTGCAAGGTAGTCGTTCACGGTAACGACGTGGACTCCCTTGCCTGGGATGGCGTTGAGGTAGGCGGCGGCGACGGACATGAGGGTCTTGCCCTCGCCGGTCTTTAGCTCGGCGATCTTGCCCTGGTGCAGAACCAGGGAGCCAAGCACCTGCGAGTCGTAGGGCCGCTCGCCGAGGCTTCGCCTTGCCGCCTCCCGTGCGAGTGCGAAGGCCTCCGGAAGAAGGCGGTCGAGGGTTTCGCCGCCACGGTGCCGTTCCCGTAGGGCCTCGGTCTGCCCGGGGAATTCCCCGGCAGTCAGGCCCGCGGCCCAGGTTTCTTTCTCGTTCACAAGGTGCAATATAGGCAACAGCGCCTTAAGGTCCCGTTCATGCTGGGAGCCAAACAGGGCTTTGATAATCTTGTCGATCATGGTGTCATGGTAACCAAAAAATGGGGACTTTACAAGTACGGGGTGTGGCTCGGGCTTGGGATAGCTGCATTTTCCATGCTTTTCCACAGCCTCCTGTGGTTTCCCTATGGCAAATACATGAACATTTTGTTCCAGGGGGCATAATATGTCTGGATTGGAGTTTTTTCCGAAAAAAGCCTTGGCGGTTATGCCCGTAAATCACATAACATCCAACTATGAGGTTTCTGGCGGATCCAAGAAGCCATAGGTTCCACAACAACAACAAAATGACGCATTTCGGCAAAGCAAAATCGAAGGTTGGCCCGTTCACTGGGATACTCGGGGTTTATTGCTACCGGTCAATCTCGAACTTTACGATATCCCCGGTGTTCACGTCGATATAAAATTCGTACTCGATCCAGCCGTCCCTGAACTCAAGCTCCCACACCCATCTGCCCCTTTCCCAGTCCATGCCGGAATCACGCCTAAAGGCGGCACGAATGCCAAGGGAGGCAAGATGGGCATAGGCGATGTTTATGGCATCGGCGAGGGAGACGGGAGGGTTTCTCGGCCTGACCATGCGGGCCAGGGGTGAGACATGATGCGGCCTGTTTGCGGCTCCCGGGCCGGGCGGCGGAGCCACAGCCTGTGCAGGCCCAGTCTGACTGGAAGTAAGCCTGAACACGTCCCCGGTCTGGGCGTTTATGAAGACCTCGTACCTTACGGCATTGTTGACGACCACAATCTCGTACACGGATCCCCCGACACCGTCGGAAACCAGCTCGAGGCTGCTTATCGTCCCCCCGCCCGTCATGGTAAGGGCAAGCTCCCTGGCATCCGGGGCGGAAAGGATTTGCCCGTAAGCCTGCGTGTAGCCAGCGGCGAAAAAAGCCAAGGCTAAAATACCCGTCAAAATCTTTTTCATGGCACCCCCAAAAATCCCGGCGAAGGTTTGCCCTCCGCTAATCATCCGTCTCGAATTTTACGATCGCCCCGGTTTCCACGTCAATATAGAACTCATATTTGACTGTGGGGAATCTCACATTGCTAAACTGGATGTCCCATACCCACCTTCCCCTCTCACGGTCCATGCCGGAGTGTCCGCTGAAAACGGCCTCTAAACCACGGGAATCGAGGTAAGCTTCGGCTATCTCTATGGCTTGCTCAAGGGAGATTGCGGGGTTTTGTGGCTGCGATATTAAATCGCATCCCATCAGAAATGTTGCCAGAAACGCCGCCGATGCGGCAAGGAAAAACGCTTTTCGTGGTCTTGAACTCATAACGCCATCCTCCTGCTTGATGATTGCTAGATCATAATGAATCCCGACACCGTTTACAACGCAATGCCCCCATCAATGTGGAAGCCGGCCATCCAAATCGGTATTCCCTACCAAGCATTCCTCATACTACCATTCCCAGCTTGCCAGCCTTCTACCCATCATCACGGACAGGATTGCCGTTGTCAAGGCCTTGGCCTCACGGAGCGATTTCGCATCCAGGGTGTAGCGGCCCAACTGCGTCGGGGAAATCGGGCGGACGGTTTCAAGCCATAGGCGGCAGCCTGGGCCGGCTTCCACGAAGCCCTGCCCTCCCCCACCGTCGGGACAGGCGGCGCAGATCATCCCCCCTTCCCTGGGCGAAAACCTAAGCATTGCGCCGCCGGACACCTGCCTTCCGCAAAGGGAGCAATGGGCGAACTCCGGCTTAAGGCCGAGGAAGTCGGCCCATTGCCACAGGAACCACAGGAGTATGCGAGAACAGGTTTCGCCATCCGCGGAGGCCAGCGCATCCAAGGCCGCCTCCGTAAGGGAAAGCGCACCGCCCCAGTTTCCGCCGCCGCCGTGCGACGCTAGAACCGTCTCCGCCACGGCATCGGCGGCCATCGCCCTTTCGTATACCTCACGTATACCAGGCCGCCAGGAATGCACGTCGAAATCGGTCAGCTTGCGGGTGTCCTTTACCGGATCATGGTAGATCCATGCCTGTCCCGAATGGAAGGGCGAGGCATAGGAACGAAGGCGGCTTTTGGGGCCTCCGAAGACCGTGACACGGATCAGGCCCGTTTCCGCACCCAGCAGCCAAACGTCACGGTTCGACTCCCCGGACTGGCGGCTCCTGAGGATAAGGGCCGAGCAACACAGATTGCGGTTCATGAGCCTACTATTGACCTTTTTACCCTTATATGCAAGTATTGCGGCTGTATGAATCCACTTGCAGATGAGCTGAACAAAATTATCGAGGGTACAGTTGCCGGCAGGCTACTTTCCAATCTTGGACGGCGTTTTTACTTTCCCAAGGGCATAGTCGCCCAGGCCGCGGAGGCGAAAAAATCCGCGTCGTTTGCGAACGGCACCATAGGAATGGCCTACGCAAACGGCAAACCGATGATCCTTTCGGCAATCGCCGACAACATGGCATCCCTGGCCCCCGAGGAATCCGTGGCCTATGCGCCCACCGCAGGGGTGGAAAAGGCAAGAACGGTCTGGAAGGACCTTCTCATCAAAAAAAACCCATCCCTTGATCCGGAGGAAATCTCCCTGCCAGTGGTTGTCGCCGGGCTTACCTGCGGACTTTCCTGCACGGCGGACATGTTCATCAGCAAGGGAAGCGACTTTCTTGTCAGCGATCCATGCTGGGACAATTACACCTTGACATTCGAGGTGCGCCGAGGGGCAAGGCTCGTGCAGGTTCCGTTTTTCAACTCAGGATCGGGGCTTAATATAGAGGCAATCCGTGCGGCGGTTCGGAACATGGCCAGGCATGGCACTGTGCGAATCCTCTTCAATTTTCCAAACAACCCCTCCGGCTATTCCCCCACTTCCCAGGAGGGGGACGCACTGGTTGAAATCATAAGGGAAGCCGCCGATGGCGGTGCGGACGTGCTGGTTGTCTGCGACGACGCCTACTTCGGCCTGTTCTACGAGGACAGCATTTCGGAGGAATCGCTGTTCGTAAAATTCGCAAACCTCCACGAACGGGTACTGGCGATAAAAATCGACGGCCCCATCAAGGAGGACTACGTCTGGGGGCTTCGCATGGGCTTCCTGACTTTCGCATCGAAGGGCCTAAACCAGACCCACTACGATGCGCTCGTGAAGAAACTGACGGGGGCGCTGCGGTCGTCGATTTCCTGCGCCAATACCAGCAGCCAATACCTTATGCTCAAGGCGATGGAGGATCCCAGAACGCCGGGCGAAAAGGAGGCCTACAAGGAGATACTTTACCGCCGTTACAGGTTGGTAAAGGACTTCGTCGAGGCCAGGCCCGATCATCCCGTGCTGCGTGCCCTGCCCTTCAATTCCGGCTATTTCATGTCCTTCCTCTGCAAGGTGGATGCGGAGGCCATGCGCCAGGAACTTCTTTCGAAGCACGGCATAGGCCTGGTTGCCCTGGGCGAAAACTGCCTGCGCATGGCTTTTTCCAGCATCGACGAGGACAAGATCAAGGCGGTGTTGGAAAAGATTTACGAGACTGCGGAAAGACTGGCGGATGAGGATTTTTAGCGAAAAAAACATAAAAGCCCTGCGGCGGACGGCTATGGCACTGCTGATCGCATGGTCGGCCCTTTGCGTCTCCTCCTGTTCCCCAGGCAGGAACACCGTCGCCATACTCTGGACCGACACACCCGATTTTGCGTTTTACGCCAAGTATTTCAACGCCTCCCAGGATCGGTACAAGGTGGAGGTGTTCCATCATGATTTTCCGGCCCAAAGGCTCGGGGATTCACGGGAACACCCCGACATAATCGTCGCAAGCTGGCTGCACGGTGCTTCTGTGCAAAGCTTTTTGAGGTCGCTGGATGCATACGTAAACGGCGACGGTCGGATTGACGATGCCTTTTACCCAAGCCTGCTTGCCAAGGGAAACTTCAATGGGAGGCAGTACCTTCTGCCCGTGTCGTTCAACGCCCCCCTTGCGGTTTTCGCCGGCGAGCATTCGCAGCGGCTTTCCTGCCCCCTTACCATCGGCCTTGGGGAAATGAGGGAACTGGGAAGGGATTTCAACGTAAGGACGGGCAACGCATTCACCAGGATGGGCTTTTCCCCAAGCTGGGACGACAACTTCCTATTGGTTGCGGCAGCACTGTTCGACGCATCGTTTAGGGAGACCGCCTCACCCACGGAAGGCCCCCTTGCATGGAACCCCGTGGCCGTCGAGCAGGCGATGAGCTTTGTCCACGAATGGACGGCCGAGGCCAATTCCGGCATTCAGGCCACGGAGAATTTCACCTTCAGGTTTTTCAACATTCCGCCCGCAAACATGATACTGTCCGAGCGGATACTGTTTGCCTATATGGACAGTTCCAGGTTTTTCACCCTGTCCGAGAACCAGAGGAACGGACTTGATTTCCGCTGGATTGCCGAACGGGACACGATTCCCCTTGCCGAAGGCGCGGTTTACCTTGGCCTTACGGGAAGAAGGGACGGTGCCCCCAGGGCCGCCGATGCCTTCGTCCGCTGGTTTTTCCGTGCGGACACCCAGCGCAGTCTTTTGGAAAGAAGCCATAAGTTCAGGCAGATGGAAACCTCCTTCGGCATAGCCGGCGGATTTTCCGCCCTGCGCCCCGTCACGGAGCAGATCTTCCCCCAGTTCTACCCCGACCTGCTTGGGCACATACCCCCGGAGGACTTTTTTTCCCCTGCCAACGTGCTTCCCGGCGACTGGGCGGCGATTAAGGAACGGGTCGTGCTACCCTACCTTAACGAACGGGCCGTGCGGCCGGATGGCAGTGGGATGATCCCATTGGAAACCAGGCTTGCCGACTGGGTAAGGCATAACAGGTTTTGACGGAAGCAATCCGCTAGACAAAAAAGTCCCGTCCGCCGCCCGATCGTATCTCTTTCACGTTGGCGGCGGTGCGTTGACGTATTCCCCCGTCGGCGATGTTGGGGATTTCCCTGTCGATTAGAGCGAAGGCCTTTTCCCTGAAAGCGTCGTCGCCGTAATCCATGGAAAACTCGCAAAGGGTCATAAGGGCATTGGGAAGGCAGACGTTTCCTATCCGCCCCGACTTTGCCAGGGACATAAAACGGTCCCCCGTTCTGCCGCTGCGGTAACATGCCGTGCAGAAGCTGGGGACATAGCCGTCGTCCATCAACTCGGCAATGATCGAGAGGGCGCTGCGGTCGTCGTTTACCAGGAACTGCGGCTGTGCCGCCTCATTGCGCCGGTGTTTCGCGTAGCCCCCGACCTCGGTGCTGGAACCGGCGCTAAGTTGGGATATGCCCAGCCGCAAAAGTTTTTTCCGCATCCCGTGGTTTTCCCTTGTCGAAAGAATCAAGCCAGTGTAGGGGACGGCGATGCGAATAAGCGCAATTATTTTTGCAAAGGTTGCGTCATCCACCAGATTTGGAAAATCGGCGATGTCCATTCCGGTTGCGGGGCAAAGCCGAGGGACGGAAATAGTGTGAAAACCCACGCCATATTTTTTTTCGAGATGCTCGTTGTGGATTAGAAGTCCCATAACCTCGAAATAGGGATCTGCCAGGCCGAACAGAACGCCGGCACCTACGTCATCAATGCCTGCATCCTGGGCACGGTCAAAGGCCGTGAGGTGCCAGGCGAAGTCCCTTTTCGGCCCGGCGTGGTGGACACGGTCGTACGTAGGCTCGTGGTAGGTTTCCTGGAAAAGGATGTAGGTGCCGATTCCCGCGGCCTTCAGCCTGCGGTAGTTTTCCGTCGTGGTCGCTGCGATGTTCACGTTGACCCGGCGGATTTCGCCGTTTTCAAACCTCATATCATAGATGGCTTTGATGCAGTCAAGAACGTAGTCGATGGGGCATTCCCCGTCGTGCTCGCCAGCTTCCAGGGCCAGCCGTTTGTGGCCCATTTTTTCGAGTATCTTTACTTCCTCTTGCACCTCGTCCATGGAAAGTTTGCGGCGGCTAAAATCATGGTCGTGGTTGAAGCTGCAATAGGCGCAGCGGTTCACGCAGTAATCGCTGACGTACAGCGGTGCAAACATCACAATCCGGTTGCCATATATGCGGCGCTTAATTTCCCCGGCTATGGTGAAAATGCGATCAAGATGTTCGGGCTTGTCGCTTACCAGAAGCGAGGCAATTTCACGGTGATTCAGGCCTTCGAAGCGTTCCGCCTTGTCAAGTGCCTGGCTGGCGATGGCATGGTCGGCCTGTTTTGCCCCTTCCAGCAGGTTTTCGATGTATTCGCGGTCGATAAAGTGTTGGCTCATACTTTTGTAAGTATAGCAGGATGGCGAAATTTTGTCTTTGGCTACGATATGGAACGGCACGGCGAGGACGGCGGCATTCATTTCATGCCAACGGGACAATCCTCTACGAAAGAAATTCTTGACATATGGTGCGGTACAGTGCTATAATGACACTATGCTTGAGGATACCATCCTAACGATAGAGGAAGTCGCTCAGTATCTGCGGGTATCGGAACGGACTGTGTACGAATGGGCACAGAAAGGCGAAATACCGGCGGGAAAAATAGGAACCGTCTGGCGTTTCAAGAAATCGGACATTGTTCGCTGGGTCAACGAAAGGCTTTCCGCAGGCAGGTTCGGTTACCAGCTTAACCCCGTGCAGATACAGGCGATACTTTCGCCGGAACGCATCCTTTTCCTCGAGCTTCCCTCCAAACGGGACGTGCTTATGGAGCTTGCAAAAAACCTCGCCACGGCCCCACAGATCAAGAACAGCCAGGAGCTTGCCTCCGAAATCATCAAAAGGGAAGAGTTAATGAGCACGGCCATCGGCAAGGGTATCGCCATTCCCCACATACGGCTTCAGTCGGTAACCGATCTCGTGGTTTCCATCGGGATAAGCCGGGTTGACATCAAGGACTTCAACCCCTTGGACGACGAGCCGGTACGCTTCGTCTTCATGATCGCCGCGGCGTACAACCAGCACGCCAACTACCTTCAAACTTTGTCCTTTTTCAGTTCCATGCTCAAAAACAGGGAGCTTCGCAGTTCCCTGCTGCAGTCCCAGACGGCCGACGAGGTGTACGGCCTTTTAACCGCCGTTCCGGTACAGAACTCCAGATGAGGGTGGGGGTTATCGGGGCAACTGGTTATGCCGGGGCCGAACTTGTCAGGCTTCTTACATCCCACCCAAACATAGACGACCTTGTCCTTTCCTCGGTAAGTTTCGAGGGGGAAAACATCGAAAGCGTATATCCCGGGTTTCTGGGCCGTGTGTCCTTTCCGCTTGTTAAGGCCGGGGATGTTGT
>Ga0209755_10001740_pt1 | contig 32546 bp, 29 predicted proteins | sample TergutCo191P1_FD_187301 | JGI IMG/M metagenome (GOLD analysis project Ga0209755, IMG submission 187301) | Cornitermes sp. P1 segment gut microbial communities from Petit-Saut dam, French Guiana - Co191P1 (SPAdes) (version 2) | ecosystem: Host-associated > Arthropoda: Insects > Digestive system... | reverse complement strand
TCCACAAAGGGGTCGAAGACCCTTGTCAACAGTATTCGACTGGCTTGTCGGATTCTGCTTGTATTCGCACTCTCCGTCAAGAGGGTCGAAGACCCTTGTCAAGCATCTTTGATGCGTTTGTCGGAGAAGTTCTAGTAATAGCAATTTCCCTCAAAAGGTCTGAAAGCCCTTTGTCAAGTATCTTTAATACTCTTGTCGGAGATTGCTATTACTAGAAATTCCCTAACAAGAGGGTCGAAGACCCCTTGTCAAGTATCATCAATACTTTTTGTTGGAAAGTTTCATATCATATCAATTTCTAAGAGAAGTGCCGAAGGCTCTCAAATTAAACCGCTAGATGATGTGGAGCTTCAAGTTCAAGAAGAATGTGTCGAACCCATGATTTCAACATGTTTCTTGCTATCAACTCTCCACTGTCATCAAGACCTCTTTCCGTCCAAATCTTTTCTGCTAATGAATAAACCCATGCATAAATGACTACTCTTCCTTTGTCATGGTTAAGTTGCAAGTATATAAATGTTTTCTCTGACTTCCAATTAAGAAGAGAATAAGAAAACAAAAGCATATTCCCGTCCTTTTTGACTGTGAAATTCTTTGCCACTAGTTCTTTTTTAATCTCCTCAATTCTCTCTTCAAAAACTTCGGTTTGAAACTCCAATCGTGTTCTCGTGTTCTTTTCCCCAGTTCTCTCTTTTTTTTCTTGCTTTGTCTTTTCATAGAGATTTTTTCTTTCTTTTGGGTTGACATGAAGAACGAAATTTGGCGAATCAAAGAACCATGCTTCTTTTGTTTCTCTGAATTTTGTCAAGAGTTTGTCGGGCAATGTTTCCGATGAAGTGTGCATGTAGGGAAGGGTAATATTTTCAGAAAATTTGTCAATAGTTTTTTCAACATCAGCAACACTTTTGCCCCGTTCAGCAGAATCATCTTTTCCAGCATAATGGATATATGCAATATAAAAAGGATTCCCCTTTTTTGTCGAAGATTTCAAGACAACCAAACCTTTTATCTTCAATTTTTTTAACTCTTTTGTTAACTTTTCAACCGTTTCGACACTCAAGTCATGAGGCTCAAAATCCCCGCTAAGCAGTTCTTTGTCTTCAAAAAATTGGATGTCTTCTCTCTTTTCAGCAAGCCAAATTTTGAATCTTTTCCACTCCTCTTTCAACCCTTTATTGGAAATATATTTTGCTAAAATTGAAACCGCCAAAGGATAGTCCGTGATATTTTTTTCAGTCGCACTTTTTATGTAATCAATCCCTCTGTCGTCATAGCCAGATAGCAAAATTAATCCTTTAAGATACAAAGCAACGCTTTTAAATGGGTATATTTCAAAAACTTGATCCAACCACTTCAAGCATTCATCATATTTGCAAACCGCGTGATACAAAAATGGTATGTCCTCTAGTTCAATTTTTTCTTCCTCTCCACCACTTTCATTATCTTCTTTTTCGGCAACAGAAAGTTCGGGGTTATTCCATTTTTTCACGCTTTCAATAAATGCCATTTTTTGAAGATATTCAATTCTGTTGTGTTCAAAATAGTCGTCCGACATATCATCATAATACATCTTGTCGAGTTTATCAAAAATAATTTTTACTTCATCTTTAAACGCTTCGGTTATTCCAAAAAAATTGATATCAAAACTTTCAATCCCAAACCTTTTGAGACGCTCTTTAAACGAGAACTCCTCGTTTAGTGGATGGAATGAATTTTGACACATTTCTTGCCAAAGTGTTTTCTTTTTCTCAAATGCAACAAAAAAATCATCTACCAAACGAGTGTAATAATTTTTTGAACACTCTTCGTTTTCAAACTCGCTTCTTTCAGGAAGCTCCTCACCATAAAATCCAAACATCATTATTTTTGCGTGAGCGGATACAAAATCTTTCTGCATTCCAGCATTTTTTATTACTTCATCAGCAAAAGTGATGTCTTCATATTTGCTTCTCTCAGCTATTTTTTTATGTAAATTTTTGATTTTTGAAATTGACACCCCTGTTGTCAAAAAAGATAGTTTTGTTGTCGATAAAGCAATATTTTCGATTTTCTTTTCAAGGCTATTTTTCTCTCTTTTCAATCTTGCGAAAAGGTGCATAAAAAGAGCCATCAACTCAACATCAGAGAAAAGCTTGAAAAAATCCTTGCAAACGAACAATATCGTCGTTTGATTTTTTCCTCCTCTCATTATTGAAACTCTTTGTTCATTGCAGACACAAATTGCAAAAGAATACTCCACCCCAACGCTCTTCATTGCTCTAATTGCTATTTCAAAAATTGTTGGCATTTCTTCTGGTGAGAGCGGAATGCATTCTTCAACCATGTCAGTCAAAACTGATTTCGGAAGAAATTGCCATGAAAATAAAATTTGAACCACTGCAAGAATCAGCACAACTGGAATGAAAATTCCAATATGAATAATGTTGCCTGCAAACATTCCAACAAACATTGAAACCACAAAAAACATGAAAATGTTCAACGAAAACAGCATGATATTGCGATTTTTTAATACCTTTTTGCCCTCTTTTTGAAAATTTTCCTTATTTTTTTCCTTTTCCTCAAAAAGACTATCCACAAAAGCCATGCTTTCAGATTTCTTTTCATTCTTTTTGTTCTTGCAATAGACGACTAAATTCACAAGCACTAGCGCAAAAACAAAGACAATAAGCACCAAAAAAACAACCATCAATAACTGGAAGTATGAAGCTAAATGATTGCTTGAAATCTGCACAATCACAATATGAGAAAAAACATAGACTCCAAGAAGAATCTGCCCCGAGACAATTAACGTCATCAAAACGCAATAAAACAGAATATTTGAAAATTTGATTTGTTTCTCTTTCATTTTCCCTCAATTTCTAAATGTTATTTTTACTTGCACTCATCTCTCTCATCCCTATTTTTTGGAAACCAGCATCAAAAAATCAAAGATGGACATATCATAGTTCAATCAACTTAATATTTTTAGAAAAAATTTATTTTATTCAAAATGGTCAGTTATTGCTTTTTTCGCAAGATAGTCACAACGATTGTTGAGTTCGTCATCAGAATGTCCTCTGACTTTAACGAAAACCACTTTGTGCCCTTTCATTTTAAGCATCAGATCAAGCCAAAGCTCTTTGTTTTTGACATCTTTCTTGTCGGCAGTTTTCCAGTTGTTTTTTTGCCATGAATAAATCCAACCCTCATTAAAAGCGTTAACAACATAGGCACTATCGCTATAGATAGTGACATCACACGCTTCTTTTAATTGAGCGAGTCCTTGGATAACAGCGAACATCTCCATGCGGTTGTTTGTCGTGTTTTTGTCATATCCGCTGATTTCTTTTTCATGTCCGTTGTAGATTAATATTGCCGCCCAGCCACCACGTCCCGGATTTCCAGAACAAGCACCGTCAGTGTAGAGATGAATTTTTTTCATAGTTGCTTCATTTTTTAGATATTTTTAATATTATGCCTAATGTCTTTTTTTTACGCTTAGTTAGATTCTTCCTTGCACTCAGAGAATGCGATTATTATTCCTGAGTTATTTCCTGCGAAGAATACAAGAAATTGTTAAATGCATAAAAAAAACTAACCTTTTTATTTATCTTCGTCTTTTGTCTCAGTTTCGAACAATTCCATAAAATCGCTTCCTTTCTCAAAAACATATTTCCCTTCTTTTGTTCTGGTTTTTCTTTGCCTTAATTCTCTTGCCATTTGAGTTCCAAGCGTTCTATCGGTCGCTTCATAGATTGAATCAAACAATCCTTCAGAAAAGAAACTATAATGTCCATTGGTTGTGAAAATAAGATGGTCAACAAGGAGTATTCCCATTGCAGAGAGTGCAATTCCAATTTTGCTTGTTGAACTCTTGTCCGCATCCGATGGCTGCAAAGTCCCTGCTGGATGGTTATGAGCAATTATTACTTTCACTGCACTGTGGCGACATGCAGTTTGAACAATTTTTTTTATGTCAACAGTTGTGTAGGCTGTGTCCCCTTCAGAAATAGTGTCAACGCTCAAAACCCTGTCGTTATTATCAAGGGTGCAAACAATCATTCTTTCGTTGTTTCTGTTTTGAAAAAATGGACGAAGATACTCAACCGCCAAAAGCGTTGAATCAATGAACACGTTATTTTTCAATTTTGATATTTCCGCTTTTCTTGCTGCTGGTATGATAGATGTGAGATATCGCGCGACTTCCACAGTTATGTAGGGCACTTCAACCAACTCGTCAATTGTTGCATGAAGAACTCCAAAAAAAGTTCCAAATCTGCTAATCAAATCGTGCGCAATTGCATTGGTGTCAACACGCTTAACAACGGGATACAAAAGATACTCCAAAACTTCATGTTCAGAAAAACTTTCAAAATCTGGGTCAGCATCGACCGAAGAACGAACTCTCTCTCGCCTTCCCTCATGATAATGCTTCTTTTCATTTTTGATTGTCTTTTGAAGCATAGTTTCTTTTGTGCTTTGCTTTGCTTTAGTCTCTTTTTCTAGTTTTAAAAGTGATTTCGTCTCATCAATTTCTCCAATCAACTTCTTAAGGTCATCATGAAAATCGGTAGTCATAACATTTTTCTCCTTTGTTTATTTGTTTGTTCGCCATTTCTTTTTCAAAACTATGCAAACAGTCCGTTGTGGTAGACTTCTTTAACATCATCATTGTCGTCTAACATATCCAGCATTTTTTCGAATTTTACTGTGTCTTGAACCGTGATGTAGTTCGACGGAAGCTTTGTCAAACTTGATGAAAGAATGGTGAAGTTGTGCTTTTCAAGCGTCGAATTAATTTCGTGGAAATTTGAAACATCCGTTATTACTTCAAAAACATCTTCACTTGCGGAAAAATCTTCCGCCCCAGAATCGAGGAGAATTGACAAAACTTCATCTTCACTCGTCCCTTCTTTTCTTTCAATGACAATTAGTCCGCAATTCCTAAACAAATATGAAACACACCCCGAGACCCCCATACTTCCACCGAACTTGTCGAATGCGAGTCGAATATCTTGAGCAGTTCTGTTTTTGTTGTCGGTCAAACACTCGACTATGACCGCAACACCGTTCACCCCATACCCCTCATAGACCGTGTTCTCATAGTTGATTGAACCAATTTCACCACCCGCTTTTTTTATTGCGCGCGAAATATTATCGTTGGGCATATTTTGAGATTTCGCCTTTGCAATCGTGTCTCTTAGCCTCGAATTAAGATTCGGGTCAACACCACCAAGTTTGACCGCGACTGCAATCTCGCGCCCAATTTTGGTAAAAACCTTTGCCCTTTGAGCATCAGTTTTTCCTTTCGCTCGTTTTATTTGTGACCACTTTGAGTGTCCAGCCATATTAATAACTCCATTGTTTAATTCAGAATTGTTGTTAAAGTTTTTTAAGAGTTCAATAAATATTTTTTGATTACAATTCTGAATTAAAAAAATACATCAGTATTCCAGCACTCACAGCCGCATTTAAAGACTCAATGTTTTTCATTGGAATGGAAACAAATTCATGACATATTTTTTTAACTGTGTCTGACATACCATGAGCTTCGTTGCCGATAACTAGGCATTTTTTGCTGATTTTGTCCATTTTTCCAAGAATGGTTTTGCCGTTAATATCTGCGCCAATAATTTTGTGAGTTTTCGACAAATCTTTCAGCAACTCAATTCCGCCATCAAACAAATTGACTTTCACAATAGCACTCATGCTTGCCCTTGCTGATTTCGGGCTGTGAGGGTCGGTGCAATTGTGAAGTATTATGTCATTATATCCTGCTCCACAAGCCGTTCGAATAATCGTTCCAAGATTTCCCGGATCGGAAATATGGTCAAGAAACAAAACCTTTTCCCCTTTTGGAGTTCCCAATTTAAAATTTGTTTTAAATGTTGCAATTATTCCTTGCCCATTTGTGGTTGTTTCAATCTTTTCAAAAACATTATCTTCAACCAAAATGACCTTTTCCAAAACACTCTCAAGATGGGGCAAAAATTCGTTCTTTTTTGATTGCTTCAATAACACATTAACGCACTCAATGCCTTTAACTTTGAGTGCGTCATAAATCCATTTTGTCCCTTCAACTGCAAATTCCGAAGAGTTTTTCCTCGTTTTTTTGTCATCAAGGGCACGAATATGCTTGATTAAATCGTTGTCTTTGGAAGTGATTAGCTTCATATGCATTATTTGACAACTGACAACTGACGACTGGCAGTTTGATTCTAAGCTTTTTTGCTTCACACCAAACTGTCAGCTGTCATTTGCAAATCGTAAAAAAAATTTATTGAGCAATTGCTTGCGTTGCGCGCTCTGCTAGTTGAGCGAAACCTTTTGCGTCTTTAATTGCGATGTCTGCAAGAACTTTTCTGTTGAGGTCAATCCCTGCTTTTTTCAAACCGTGCATAAATCTTGAGTAAGAAAGACCATTTTGTCTTGCAGCCGCATTGATTCTTGCAATCCACAATTTTCTGAAATCACGCTTTTTAAGGCGTCTGTGGACGAATGCATACATATGCGACTTCATAACAGCTTCTCTTGCGATGCGGTATGAACGTGATTTTGAGCCAAAGTAACCTTTAGCAAGTTTCATTATTTTTCTACGCTTCTTCAGTGCGTTTACTGACCTTTTAATTCTCATTTAGGTGATATCCTCCGATTTTTGTGTGGTTGTTGTGATGCGATGTTGATTTTTTCAACGCACTTAGTTTACTTTTGAATCAATGTTTTCATTGAACGCTCTTGCTTTGCTGAACCCATGTAGGCAGTTTGACGCAATGAAACTTTGCGCTTTCTCGACTTTTTGTTCAAGATATGGCTCTTTCCTTGTTGTCCGCGCTTGATTTTTCCCGAGCCTGTTAAACGGAAGCGCTTTTTCGCTCCGCTGTGACTTTTCATTTTTGGCATATGTTTTTCTCCTTTATAATTACAATGCAGAATGCATGATTTTACTTTTTGATTGGTGCAATTATCATGATAATCGCTCTCCCCTCAGTCGAAGGTTCTTTTTCCTTTTGCGCAACATCCTTGACAATGTCAAAAAATTTGTGCATGACATCAACACCAATTCTAGAGTGAGCTTGCTGGCGACCTTTCATTCGAAGTGAAACTTTGACTTTGTCTCCACTTGCAATGAATTTCAGTGCCGACTTTGCTTTCGTTTCAAGGTCGTGTTGACCAATGTTCATCGAAAGCCAAACTTCTTTCATTTCGGTTGTTTTTTGATTTTTCTTCGCTTCTTTTTCGCTTTTTTGCTTGTCGAACTTGTATTTTCCATAGTCCATTATTTTGCAAACTGGCGGATTTGAAGTCGCATTGATTTTGACAAGGTCAAGTTCCTTGTCTTCAGCGAGACGAATCGCGTCTCTTGTTTGCATTATTCCGAGCTGTTCGCCGTCCGCGGCAATAACTCGCACTTGCAAATCGCGAATACGATAATTTCTTTCTTGTTCTTTTTCTCTTTGATGAAATCTGTTAATAAGATTTTCCTCCTTGCGCATTAGCACAGAACATAAAATAAAAACTCAAGTTTTCATTAACAACAAAAAGTGGTCAAGAAAAATTCTCGACCGCTAAAATACATTAAGTGAAGTCAAAGACATCACAAATTAACACTTTTAACAGCAACCACTTCTTCAACAGAAATATTCTGACAATTGTGGTGAGAAACATCTCTTGTTTGCTTTATGTCCTTATTATATTGGTTTTCACAAACAGTGTCAACTGTTTTTCACTGGTTTTCAATTATATTTTCATTTTTATTTTCCTCTTTTTTCTGACTTTTTCTTGCTAGTTTTCTGTCAATGAAAAGAAGCAAATAACCAAGACCCAGTATTACCAACGCAAATCCTAAAATCATTAAAGCAGTCAGCGCTCCAAACCTTGACCAGTCCAAAAAAGGATATGGCGCCCAATAAACCCCATCAGAGAAAGGAGTGTCATAACGCACGCCCAACGCTCCAAGTATGCCAGTTTTAACAACATAGACTGCTGGATAAATCAAAATCCAATATGGGTCATGCTTCTTCAATCGTCCAGACTCAGAAAAGAAAATATAATCAGCAAGCAAAATCAAAGGATTCACTAGATGCGTTGCAAAGTTGCCATAGGTCATAATTTCTGAAGAACCAGCAACTGACGGCGCAATTGCCACCCAAAAAACCACAGCAACCAAAATCATTGAAATAAGCAAAGTTGCATAGATTTTGACAAAATAGTGCGCACTACCCTTGTTTCCATTTTTCTTTTTGTCAACAACAGTTTTTACCGCAAGCATCACAAAAAGCACAAATGTCAAAAAGTTGGTTTAAAAAGTGAAATACAGCATTTAACTAGCATCAAATCTTCCATTATGCAAATCAAGTTGAGCAAAAAGCCCTAGTAGCACTCCCAAAGCGGCCGCAATCCTAAAAAGCCGCAATCCTAAAAATAAGAGCAACGGCTTTATTTGTTCTTAATGATATTATCTTTTCTGATTTGGTCATCTTTTGTTAGTTCTTTGCCTGTTTTTAATCTTTTCAGATTAATTCTTCAAGTCTCATGACTCTTCCGTTAAGCCCGAATTTCACAATTTCGCTTGCGGGAGAGGATTCATTTATTGAACCTCATTTGGTTCATCAACAAGAACACCTTCAACGCCCTCATCTTCGGTGTAGAGTGGTTTTCCAAGAACAAGATTCCATTTGTCTTCTGGGTCATAGGTCACTTCAACAATTCTTCCAACCGCTGTGTCTGCAACTTTCTCACCAAGAGCTTGATAATCATTTCCATATCCAAGAATAAGACTGATTTCTTCTCTGAATTTTGAAACAAAAAATTGGCCGTTTTCACCTTTAACAAGGATATGCATGTCAAACCACATGTTCACAGAACTTCCCATTGCCATTTGATTGACAAGGTTTCTTCGGATAATCAGACCTTCGCCTTTAGCTCCATATGTTCCGCCTTGCATGCGAAACTTTGCTTGCTTTGACTTGTCTCCGAAAAGTTTCATTTTTTTGCTGAATAGCTGCGTTTTAAAATCACTCTCTAGTGGTTTTCCATCAAAGAAAAATTCCAAAATTTCATCATGCGGTGCTAGTGGCGCTCTCATGCCAGCAAACGAGAAAAAGTCATAGCAAAGTTCTACTTCGCCTTTTTCATCAACTATTAGACTACACTTACTGCCTTGAGAAAACTCTTGATTTTGAGTTTTTACTTTCTTTTCTGCTCCATTAACACTCACAACAAAACTAAGTCGCTGAACTGGAAGAACTTCCGTTCCGTCAGTTGCTACTTGAATCATTGCAAGCCCCTTTTCCTCTTCAATAACTCCTTGTGAAAGGGTTATATTTTGAACTTTGAATGCCATATCATTTTCATCGCAAAATGCACCATGCATAATGCACAATGACTGTTGAATTGTTTTTTCTCACAATTCTTCTCTCAATCATTGTCCTCCTTTTTTGTTTTATGTATATATTTTTTTTTAAATACACTTATATATTTTTTGAAACTTACTTGCCCAGTAAAATGTTTGCAATATCTAGTGCTGGAACTGGTTTTCCGTTTCTAAATGCGCGCATGCAACCGCCAGAAATTTCATCAACCAGCATAATTTTGCCCTCAACTCTTGCAAACTCAAATTTGATATCCCAAAGTTCTAGTTCTTTTTTTGCAAGTTCTTCCTCAACCACTTTTGTGATTTGCTTTGCCAATCTTTCCAAAGTGTCGTATTCCTCACTCTTTAAAACCCCTAAAACCTCATGGATTTCACGAGTGATAAACGGATCACCTTTGTGGTCATCTTTAAGAGTTGTTTCAACAAGGTAGTCTAGTTTGTCTCCATCTTTAATGTAGTCACCAAATCTGCGGATGAAACTTCCCGTTGCTTTTAAGCGAACGATCACTTCAACGCCTTTTCCAAAAAGCGAAGCAGGACGCACCACCATTTGTCTTTTTTCAACATCAGCAGAAACAAAATGAGTTGGTATTCCTTTAGAGTTAAGAAGTTTATAAAAATATTCCGTCAAACGCAAATTTTCCCTTCCCAAGCCCTCGACTTGTCCAATAACTTGATTTGCCCCCGGGTCAATAACTCCGTCTGCACCTGTGACATCGTCTTTGAATTGGAAAAGATAATTTCCATCTCCATTGTCAAAAACATCTTTTGATTTTCCTTTATAAATTAGTTTCATGTAAAAAAAACTCTCCTTTTAAGTAAATATAATACCACAATTGTTTCCTTTGGTCAAGCATCTTCAATGGTTTTGTTGGAGAAATTCATCTAATATTGTTCTCCGTCAAAATGGCCAAAGCCCCTATTTTACGCCAAAAGCCCCCCTAGATTACTGCTTTCTTCTAACTTCATTTTAGGCGTGCATTATGAAAATACGCCCATCATTTGACATGGAGCCAGTTGGGAGAGAGGAATTAAGCACAATGACTCTTTCCAGCAAAGAAACGGCTAAGCCCTCTCTAAGCCTCTTCAATGCCTTTACTATGTTCTCTCCATTACTACCACTCTGCATCAAAGGGGTCGAAGACCCTAAATCTCGCTCAAGCTTTTTTCGATTTTTGCTTTTAGATCAATATATTTTTGAAGTTTTTGTTTTTCTTCTTCTATTTTACTCTCTGGCGCACGAGAAGTGAAGCCAACATTATTAAGCATTCCTTCGGCGCGCTTTATTTCACCAGTAACTTTTGTCAATTCATTTTGAAGGCGTTCTTTTTCTTTTGTTGTGTCGACTAGATCATTTGTCAAAAGATAGACCGCTCCAATGTTTGTAATCAACTCACTGCATTTTCCGTCTGGTTTTTTGAATTCAATTCCATCTCCTTGACATAGTTTTTCAATATAAGGCATTGATGATTTTAACAATTTTTCGCTACCTTTTTCTGGAAGAACATAAATTTTTGCTTTTTTTGATGGCGGAACATTCAGTTCACTTCTCAAGTTTCTAACACCTTTGACCATGCTCATGACCTCTTCAAAGCCAACATATTCCTTTTTAAAAGACTTCATTTGCTCTGGATAATCTGAAATCATAATGCTCTCATGGCAGTTGTGAGGCAATCTTTGATAAAGCTCTTCCGTTAAATATGGAATAAATGGATGAGCAAGTTTTAAGATTGAACGAAAAACAAACAAAAGAACACTCGCATTCAAATTTGCTTTTGTCAACTCAATATACCAATCACAAAAATCATTCCAAACAAATTCATAAAGTTTTGACGACGCAAGACCAATATCAAACTTGTCCATGTGTTTTGTCATTTCTGAAATAGTCAAATTCAATTTTGTCAATATCCATTTGTCAGCTATTGAAAGCATTTTTTCATCGAAAGATTTTTCCGCTTTCTCCGAATGCATTGCAACAAATTTTGAAGCATTGACAATTTTGTTCATGAAGTTGCGATAGCCCTCAAGCTTGTCATATTGAATACGCGTGTCTCCACCTGCCGAAATACCATGAACAAGAGAAAACCTCAAAGTGTCCGCGCCGTATTTGTCAATTAGCTCCAATGGGTCAACCCCATTCCCTGCTGACTTTGACATTTTCTTGCCGTGTTCATCGCGAACTAGTCCATTAATATAGACTGTGTGAAACGGTGCCTCCCCCATAAATTCAAGAGACGAAAAAATCATTCTTGCAACCCAAAAGAAAATTATGTCATAGCCTGTAACAAGAACATCGGTTGGATAAAAATATTTCAATTCTTCCGTTTTCTCTGGATACCCAAGTGTTGAAAACGGAAAAAGAGCTGACGAAAACCAAGTGTCAAGAACATCTGCATCTTGACGAACGCCACCGTTGCATGACGGACATTTTTCAACATCATTCGCACTCACGGTCATTTTTTCACACTCCAAGCAGTGATACGCTGGAATTCGATGCCCCCACCAAAGCTGACGAGAAATGCACCAATCTTTGATGTTTTCCATCCAGTGGAAATATGTTTTTTCAAAACGCTTTGGAACAAATTTCGTTTGTCCTTTTTTCACGCAATCTATTGCGGGCTCCGCAAGTGGTTGCATTTTGACGAACCATTGCTTAGAAATCATTGGCTCAATAACTGTTGAACAACGATAGCAAGTTCCAACATTATTTTGATGTTTTTCAACCTTGATCAGCAATCCAAGCGTATCTAACGCCCTCACAATGCGTTTTCTCGCATCAAATCGATCAACGCCTTTATATTCGCCATAGTTCATGGTGCCATCTTCGTTCATCACACAAATCGGCTCAAGATTGTGGCGTAGTCCTATTTCAAAATCATTCGGGTCATGATAAGGCGTTATTTTCACCGCTCCCGTCCCAAAGGATTTGTCAACATAGTTATCAGAAATCACTGGAATACTCCTCTCTGTCAAAGGAAGCGAGAGTTCGCGTCCAATCAATTTTGAATACCTTTTGTCTTTCGGATTAACACAAACTGCAACATCACCAAGCATGGTTTCTGGACGAGTTGTCGCAACTGTTATGAAATCACTTCCGTCTTTGAGTGGATATTTAATGTGCCACAAACTGCCTTCATTTGGCTCATGTTCGACTTCCGCATCGGAAAGTGCTGTTTTGCATTCTGGACACCAATTGATTATTCGATTTCCTTGATAAATTAGACCTTTTTCATAAAGTTTGACAAAAACGTCTTTAACAGCTTTTGAACGAGGTTCGTCCATGGTAAAAGCGTGTCTTTCCCAATCACACGACGAGCCTAACTTTTTCAACTGTTCAATGATTCGTCCGCCGAATTCGTCATTCCACTGATATGCCCTTTCCAAAAACTTCTCTCTTCCAAGTTGTTCTTTGCTTGTTCCCTCTTCAAGAAGTTTGTCAATAATCTTGACCTCTGTCGCAATCGATGCGTGGTCAGTTCCTGAAAGCCAAAGAGCTTCAAAACCTTTCATTCGTTTGTAGCGCGTCAAAACATCTTGAATAGTGTTATTCAAAGCATGTCCCATGTGAAGTTGCCCCGTGATATTTGGCGGTGGCATTATGATAGTGAACGGTTTTTTGTCTGGGTTAACGTTTGCCCTAAAATATCCGCTCTTTGTCCAAAATTCATAAATCTTGTTTTCAAATTCTTTCGGTTCGTAGTTTTTCATTTGTTTATTTTAACACATTTTTTCTTCGTTTGCAAGTGTTAATCTTGTCCCTAGCAAAAAACACAGTTTCAAATTTCTTCGAAACTGTGTTTTTTAAAACTTCACCACACCTCACGGGTGCATTTTCTGATTTTTATCAGCCGAATAGTCAAGTCATGTCTACAGTGATTAAAAACGGATGGATTGCGTGTGCTGGCAAAACTGTGAAAGAATAATCCCAATTGTTTCCATCGCGAACAACTCCGCTTTCCATGGTCAATATTCCTTGAACAGTGGTGCGCAATACTGGTCTCGCCCCAAGTCGAAGCAAAATTCCATGAATTTCAATATCAACACTCCATCTAAGCGTCACAACATCTCCCACTCGAACTGATGCTTGTTGAGCCGCTCCCGGGACAGCATGCGTGTCTATTTTGTTGTTGTTTGAATCATAGAATCCCCAATATATTAGTCCTTGCCTTGCATTAAATGATCCGTTTATTCTGATATTCACTCTTGCGACACACAAATTGCAATCCAAATCATCGCAACAGTCGTGACAATGCCCAACGATATCGCAACAATCCGGACAATGTCCAACTACATCACAACAATCTGGACAGTGCCCGACAACATCGCAACATATTTGACAATGCGGATATGGATGAGTGCAGCAATTGGGGCAATGCCCGACAACATCGCAGCAGTCTGGACAATGTCCAACAATATTGCAACACTCCGAACAATGGCCAACAACATCACAACACTCCGGACAATGCCCCTCAAAATCACAACACACTGGACAATGTCCAGCAATATCGCAACAAATACTGCAATGTGGATCTGGGTGAGTGCAACAAACACTGCAATGAACACCCGGATGCTCACAAACATGTCCGTTTTCATTTCCATTTTCGCAACCTGTTAGTGTTCCAAGCATTGCAAAAACGAAAATAATAACAATAATTGTTAGTCTTTTTTTCAAGATTCAACCTCCTTTGCAGTATTAGTGGTTTTAACACTAATATTTCTAAAGTCAACTAGACTGCAACAAAAACAAATGTTGTTGTCCATCCACCACCTTCAGACGACTCAAAATTCACAGTGACAACAATCTTTCCATCTTCATAAACAATCGTTCCTTGTGATTCATCTCCCCAAACATTTGTCAAAGTGAAAGGAATATTTAGTCCAGCCAAATCTCCGTTAAAAGAAAGTGCTAAATAGTCTGAATCCCAAGGAATTCCCGCACTAGTGCCAAAAAAGTGAATTAATGCTATTGCTAATCTAATGCTATTGCCTTCAATTATCATCCATGAATAAGCATTTTGCATTGCACCAAACGGACAATCAAACGAATAGATTATCCATGCTCCAACTGGAAAAACACATTCGCATGGGTATTGACCAGTCACTCTGCAACACTCACACGGGTTACTTCCACAAACATCACATGGGCATTCACATGGAAATTCTCCGCAAATATCACAACATTCACACGGAGTGTTTCCGCAAACATCACATGGTGGAATACATTGACAAGGATATTGTCCAGTGACTTCACAACATTCACATGGATCACTACCACACACTTCGCATGGACATTCACATGGATCACTACCACACACTTCGCATGGACATTCACATGGAAATTCTCCGCAGACATCACATGGGCATTCGCATGGATATTCTCCGCAGACATCGCAAATATCGGGAACAAGTCCTGCATGAACAAAGGTGAAGACCATTGTGATTTCACTCCAAGGCCTAACGATATTAATCGTGACAACAAATCTGCCATTATTATAGACCACGTCTATTGTGACATTATCACCAGCTCCAAATTCACTTGGAATGTATTCAGTGAAAGATTCGTCAATGTCAGAAACATTGTTAAATGTTCTATGGAAATAATTAGCACCCCAAGGAATGTTTGTTGGATTAATGAAGTGAATCATTCCAATTGACATTCTGAAATAACCATCTCCAACAATTATCCATGAATAATTCAAAGTGCTACGACAGCAACAATCGTCTCCTGTTGTCAAACTAGGGTCAACCAACCATGCTTCTTCTGGAGCTGGAGCCCAATTGAATCTGTCGAGTTGTGCGTGAATCCAAGTTCCTCCCACATTTGCTTCCAGCAGCAGCCTGCCTGTTGCGAACCAACTTCTGTATTGCACTACTACTGTGAAAGTTTCACCTTGAGGACGACTTATCCATTGAATATTTTGCGCTCGGACTTGATATGGGTTGAGAGTTCCGACTCTGACAATCTGATCAAACACTCTCCAAACTACATTACCATTTTGAGTTATGTGAAGTGTTGTTCCATTAAAGAACGGAGGAACAACTCCAATAGGCATCCAACTGTCGGTCAAAATATCAACATTCAAAACATTCCAGTCGAATTCTTCAACTATTCGATTAGTTAGATAGCTATCTCCCCAAACAACAGTGTAGCCACAAGGACTTAATGCAACTGTGACATGATAGACATTGGTTCCTTCTCTTCTTCTCGTCGCATAGATAAGCGCTCTAGCAGAACAATTGAACTGAGCGGCATGGAAACTGCCATGAGGAATTAGAAAGCCCCTTATCATCTCTTCCATGTCATCTTCAAAATCTTCCCAGCCATTAACTTGAGGAGACCTGAAAAACACTTCTTCAATTCTCATGTCTGGATGAACACTTCTGATGAATTGATAAACTGGCCCCAAATAACGAAGGTTATCCAAATTCAACAAACGCTCTCCTCCAAATTCATGAGCCAAAGCATCTACTATATGCGGAAATCCAAAGAAAATAATGCGATTATCCGCAATGCCAACAACCATATCTTCCATAAACATTGCAAATTCTATTGCTATTAGCATTCCTAATTCAAATGCTATGTCACTGCATTCTAGTTTGACAACCCAGATTTGACCAGGCTCAAAAGAAGTAGAAAGAGGATCTTCTGCAACAAGTGCAACTTCAAAATAGTCTACCCATGGCAAGAAAAATGGCATAAATCCAGCATGCATATAGAACAAGTTCAAATGAGGCTCCGTGGCTCTAATAAAATCTGCCCAATCAGAAATATGTGAAAAATTCTTAGTATATTCTTTAATTTCTGTTATGTAGAGATTATTTTCATTTCTGACTTTGAATCCAATAATTTTGTCAGCGAGATTGCGCGAAGCAACAAAAATATAGTTGTGGTAAACACCAATATAACCTCCATCAAACCCAACTGACCCTAAATTCACCATAAAGGTTGGTTTGAGTGTTAATGCCACTTCATTACTTGACACTTCATACATTATCAAAAAGTAATCCGAATTGGTTTGATGTCTGACATCCATTAAATAAACCAGACCATCTAGCCCTAGTATTGTTTGAACAACAACAGAAGTCCAATCATGGAACATGAAGAACAGATGAAGTCCCAACCAACCATCGAAAGTTTCCATGAAAATATACATCTCATTTTGAACAATATGAATATGCTCGTTGTGTCCCGGAAGAAATGCAAGAGGCCACACATCTGTTGGCCAGTAATAATATAGTGCCATGATAGCAACGAATTCCTGTGCGACATTAAAAGATATTCTTAGTTCAGTTCCATGTGCAACATAATCTCCGTCAAAAATCTGCACTCCATTTGTAGTTGTGATAATAAAATTAGAGATGCCCAACTCATTTTCTGTTGAGTCTCCAATTAAAACTTGGTGATACTGTGAGAAAAGATCGCAAATAGGACAGTCTCCACAACGCAAAACAACCTCACAACCAACACGAACACATTCGTCTCCACATTCAAACATCCCAAAATCATGTCCTAGTGGATAACCATGGATAAAATATTTTGTGGCTGAAATTTCTCCGCATTCTTCGCATGAATACCAATATGTTGCTGGCAACAAACAAGTTGCAACCGTGCGAGAAGTTGCAATGCTCCTAGCCTCTTGAGTGAAATCACACTCAAGACATTCTTGTTGCAACACCGTCATCAATTCAAAGTTGAACGTTGTTTTCGCAGAAACAGCAACAGACAGCCATCCCCCAGCCCCTGTTTGGTTTTGAATATGGACAGGATTCAAGTCAATCAGAATTCTCATTCCAACATAATCATTTGGAACATTCCAATTAAATTGAATTCTTGCTCCTTCTTCCACCTCCGCTGGAGTGCTAATTGCTTGCCCATCAATTTCAGCTGTCACGCTTAGTCCGCTTGGGGCTGTCCATATGACGGTAAAATAATCAAGATCATCTCCTCCGTTAGGGCAAGCCGCAAGAACTAAAAGCGACAGAGTCATTGTGACTGCAAACACAATTAATAGTTTTAGTTTTTTCATTTTTCTCTCCTTTTTAATTTTTTACCAAATGATATTTATCGTTGATAATTATCAATGATAAGAACATTATAATCCTAAATCAGCTATTTTGTCAAGGATTTTTCAAAAAAATAAATAAAAAAGTTTTTATGAATTATTTGTAAAAAAAAATAAATACAAGTTCTTTTGTTTTTTTTGTTGACTTTTGTCTGTTTTTATTATATTATTAGTTCGTCGCTTATTGCAGTTAAATTTTCCTAGGAGAAATATGGACGAAAAACAATTAAAAGAATTCACAGAGCTAATCAACACCTGTTCGAAAATATTTAACAGCAATGTTGTTGGGCGTTTTCAAGACCTTGTGACTAGAAGCAATGGATTGACAAAACTTGAACTTCAAGCGTTGATTGCTCTCAATCATTATGGAAAAACGTCACTCAGCATGCTTGCATCGGGACTAGGAATGCCGAATTCAAACACAACAAGGCTCATTAAAAGCCTTGTTGAAAAAGGTTTTTGCAAAAAAGAAAAAGGTGCTGAAAAAAACACAATGTCAGTGACATTGACTGAAACAGGCAAAGAGTTGATTGAAGAACACAAAAAATTTGAATTAAAAAACTATCTTGCTCTCTACAATGAACATATTCCTCAAGAAAAACAAGACAGAATGTTCGCTATGTATGAAGAATTAATAGAGCTTTGGTCTTTAATACCAAAAAAACAAAGCACTCCTTCTTAAATATTTTGACCACAAGTGCTTTAACCCCGTTCTTAAAAAATATTTGGGTATACTATTTCACACAACCTTTTCAAAATGAATATATGATAAGATTTTTGCTTGTGTAGAGAGGAGGGCGTTCCCAACCGCACGTTCATTGTTTCATATCACCCGTTCGGGCGGTCGGGAACTGCCCCTTTTTGTGTCAAGAAGCATACCTAGATTACCCACTTTCTGCTAACTTCGTTTAGGTGTGCCTTATGAACAATACGCCCCCCCCCCAAAAAAAAACAATAAATCTCTTTAAATATTTTCCCAAAAAAGCAGGTTATCTGAATAGGATACCCAATTAAAAAAACTATTAGAATTTCAAAAGCCTAAACACGCAACAAGCTTGTTTAGGCTTCTTTCTTTTTAATGTTCTAAATTTCCCCTCCCATCACAACACTCTACTTTGATTATTTAAATTATTTAATATCAATAACGCCTAATGATTTTAGGTAGACTATTTCCTCGGGTTTTAATTCTCTTGTTTCGCCTCTTGACAATCCTCCGAGGCGAAGATTTCCGATGTGAGTTCTTTTTAGAAAAACGACTTGCTTATTAATTGCTTCAAACATTCTTCTTATTTGCCTGTTTAATCCTTGTGAGATGATGACTTCAACCCTTGTGGTGTTTGTCGAATTGTCATGTTCAAGTATTTTTGCTTTGCATTTCTTTGTTTTGGCTCCATCCAAAATTATGCCATCACGGATTTTGTTGAGTTCAATCTCAGTTATCTCTCCCTCTATTTTCACAACGTAAGTCTTCGGAACTTCAAACTTTGGATGAGTCAATGAAGCGCACAAGTCACCATCAGTTGTCATCAAGAGCAACCCTTCCGTTTCATAGTCAAGCCTACCAATTGGAAAAACTCTTTTGAGAAGATATTTTTTTTCCAAAAGATTCATTATTGTTTTTCTGTCATGCTCGTCCTTGGTTGAGGTTATGAAACCTTTTGGCTTGTGAAGCATGATGTAGAGATGTTTTTTGATTGGGGAAAGTTTTTTTCCATCAAGCAAAACATGGTCATTGTCGGGATTAATTTGCACCGACAAGTCAGTCACTTTTTTTCCATTGACCGACACTCTTCCGTCTTTGATGATTTGCTCACTCGCTCTTCTTGATGCGACTCCACTTGTCGCAAGATATTGATTTATTCTCATTTTATCCTTTTATTCTTCAATCCATAGCGCACAGTCACTATGCATTATTGTTGCAGAATTTTTATTATTTTTGTCTTTCTTGAAATTTTTCAAACAGGCTTTTTAATGCTCTCCCTCTGTGAGATATTTTGTTTTTTTCTTCTGAAGTGGCTTCGCCAAACGAACAATTTAGTTCATTTGAATAGAACAACGGGTCATAGCCAAAACCGCCTTCACCTGTCAACTTGTCCAGAATTTTCCCCGTTGTTTCACCCTCTCCAATAATGTAGTCATTCTCTCCAAACCACAAAACAACTGTTGAGACAAACTTCGCGTTTCTGTTTATTGCATTTGCCATTTTTTCAAGCAAAAGAGCGTTGTTTTTTTCGTTGTTTGTTGGATATCCTGCAAAATATGCACTTTGAACGGCTGGAGCCCCACCCAGAGCTTCGACACACAATCCACTGTCATCAGATAATGTTGGAATACCACTCGCCTCAAAGACACCTTTTGCCTTTAAAAATGCGTTTTCCAAAAATGTCTCCCCTATTTCATCAACCTCAATTTCAAGCCCAACGTCTCTCATTGAAAGCAGCTCAAAACTCTCTCCGAAAATTTGTTCTATCTCTCGGAGCTTGCCTTGGTTGTTCGTTGCAACAAGAATCTTCATGTTTTTATTATACAGTAAAATGTCTCAACAAACAAGCGTATTAGCGTTATCAAAAAATATTTTTTGAATGTCTTCTTTTTTATAACCTCGATTAATCAGCATCTCATGAAGTTTGTCAAAGTCATCATAATTTGACAAACCCTCTAAAGGCTCCGCACCAAAAAAATCTGTTCCAATCGCAATATTATCAATCCCATAGTTTTGAACAAATGTGTCAACAAGGTTTGAAAAATCTTCTAATGTTGGTTTCTCTTTTTCATTTTTCAAAAATTCTGCAACAGGAGTTAATCCAATAATTCCGCCGTTTTGAACAATCATTTTAACTTGCTCACTTGACAAATTTCTCGTGTGATAAAAAAACTCTTTTAGTCCACAATGAGAATTAATGCATTTAACCCCCATGTTCAAAACATCATAAAAACTTCTCTCGTTTAGATGCGAAGTGCAAATTTTGACACCCTTTTTTGAAAGTGCTTTGACCACTTTTTTTCCAAATGCGGTCAATCCAATACTGCTTTTGTGACCTCCTGCAATGAAATTTTCGTCTCTCCAAGCAAGCCCGCAATATAACAATGGCATTTTTAAAACCTCTTCAAGGTTTGTTTCATTAACAAACTGCAAGTCTTCAAAAGCAAAGAACAAATTTTTTTTGTTGCTGCAATTCAAAAAATTTATCGCCTTTTTCATTTCAAAAACAGGATCACTCATTCTGGTTGTCCATAGCGCGAGAACAATTTTGTGAGAGGAGTTTTCTTCTTCATACTTTTTGATGTCTTCACAAGAAGTCAACAAATCATTATGCAAATCAAAAATATTTTTAAACTTTTTTGTCAAAGACAAATTACTCCCCTCATCCCGACCACTGAAATTACTACTAGTTTTTGAATTAAAAAATTGTGACATATCATTTTAAAATATGCCACAATTTCATTTTGCGTTACGCGTTTTGTTTTTTAAAGAGAATCGTCTTCTATTAGTTCAATGTCTAGTTTTTCAGTTTCATCAAAAAAACCTAGCAAGAGTCTATTTTCAGACGAAGTCAATTCTTGATGACTTTCTCTTTCTCCTATTTCAATATTTTTTTCTGCTGTTTCTATTTCAACTTTACTTTCTTTTTCAGCAATCTCCATTGAGTCACTTGTTCTCAAGATTTTATTCTTTTCGACATCAATTCGTTCGGGCTTTTGAATATAACCCATATATTCTGCCATAAACAATTTTTCGACATCCCCTTGAAGAACTGACTCTTCATGAACGATAACCGACTCATCATCTAATATTGCAAACATTTTGACAACATGACGATATTTTGGATCTTCTTCAATTTTGGTGACAAAATAATTTTCCAAAAACAAAAACTCTTCACATATTTTCTTGCACAGCTTGACAAGTTTTTTTCTGAATTTCACATCATGGAAAACATAGAGAACCAATTCGACTGAAGCAACAAACGAAAAGCATGCGAGACGATAGAGAAAATCTTTGTAGTATTTGTAGTCATTGAGTTCGATTTCTTTTTGACTAAGCCCTTTGTTGAGAATTTTTCCAACCGCATAGGGCTTTTTTCTGTTTCTTTCCTTTTCACGTCTTTCTTCTTTCTTTTTTTCCGCTTTTTCAAGCCTATCAAGAAGTTTTTTGCCAAAAAGTTTTTCTCCATACTCTTTTGAAACAGCTTGAAAGTGCTTGTGAGTTGATTCAAAATTCTTGCGATAAAATTTTTCAACAGATTTTTTTGTTTTCTTTTTTACTTCTTTTGAAACACTCGCCAAAAAAAGTGCTGCTATGTCTGCGATTTGCCTAATGTTGTGGTAATCTCTTTCCATAACCTCAATTCGCCCAGCCCCCGACATATAGAAACGTGGAGTGATTAGTTCAAATGCAAGTGGAATTGAAACTTCAAAAAGTTTTGCTCTGTCCGCATTCGACTCAATGCCACCAAGAACTCGAAAACAAACGTTATATGCATATGATATCGCCGCTTTGCATTCTTTGTTCAAAAATTTCAATGTCTCGCCTGTTATTGAATAATGGTTCACCGAATTGTGACTGTTAAGATGGTTATAAGTTCTCACCGTCTCAGCAACATTTTTGCAAAAATCAAGCGGAGTGACATAGTCCACACTATGCATTAATTCATTATATTGTCCGTTATTAAAATCTTTTGCAAATTCAACGAACTCTGAATAGATTTTTAGAGTTTTATCAAAAACATCCTCACGCATAACATCAAGATTTCCTTTTCCATCAAGATATGGTGAAGAAAACTTGACGCACGCTTTGACCCCAAGGTCAACAATATCAACAATGGCTAGTTCAGTTTTTTCACACCTTACTTCTCTTCCCTTCACAAGTTCCGCCACTTTCATTTTTTTAATGAAATTCATTAAGGCATAGAGAGTGTCAATGAGTCTTGTTCCCAAAATTCGAAATGAAGTTCGAGAAAGAGAGTTGTCATATTTATCGATTATGACACTATATTGTGTTTTTGAAATGAAATACGCATCATATAGCGCGATTCTCAAAAAGGCTTCATTTTGCAAAAGATCTTCATTTGCCCTAATCGCTTCACTCAAAAAAAATGCAAATTGACTAAAAGCATCATAGTCAAAACTCTTTGCACTACTATATATGTCGCAAAGCATTTCGTAATATGAAAAAATCACATTGCTAGGCTCTTCCTTCTTCGCTTCTCGAAAACACACAATTGCTTGCGTAAACTTTCTTTCATCAAAAAAATCCTTGCCCTCTAAATAATTCTTGTTTTCACTTAGATTCATGTTCATAGTATGTTCTTTTATTTCTTTGTTAATGAAGCCAATTCCCGCAAAGAAAGACCACGAGATATCGGGTCTAAAATCAATACGGCAAAGACTGCGAAGAATTAAGCTAAAAGGATTAAAAAGGAAAAACTGACTAATTCAACCAGAACTAATCAGTGTTTCTTTAATTTATGTGTTTAAATATTTGCTGAGTAATTCTTGTGCTTGCACATCTTCGTGAATAATTTTTTCACTCACAGTCTTCGCTCTTGACAATTCAATGTTAACGCTAACTTGTGGCAAATCTTGATAATTTTCAACCAAAAATAATTCTTCTCCGCTTTTTTGCCTTTTATTTTTTTCTTTCAATTTTGAAGTTATGTTCGGCAACTTATCGCGTGTTTTTCTTTTAGTTTTTTGTCCGTCGTCAAAAAGGTCTTTCACATCATCATCCTTGAGGATATCTTTATCAAATTCGTTCATATTTTTTTTCTCATTAGAATTCACTCTAACGCTGATGACAAGTGGAGGATAAACAACCATTTCATTACAAACATATGCCGTGCAACTTTTTAAATAGTCCGAAAAAATTTGAGGATATTTTTTTGCATCAGACAAAAGAACACCACGTCTGAACCTGTTTTTCATTGCAACTTCATCAACAGCATCTTTTTTCTGTGTCACATATTCTGTTCCCTCACTAAAAAACACTCTTTGGTTTTCTCCAAAAGTTCCCTCAATATTTTTTGTTTTTTCTGTTTTCACGATAGTGTCTACCTCCGCTTGTTTAATTTGAACAAAAATCTTTCTTTCATTCAAATTTTCGTTGTTAATACATTTTTTTATATCAATATATTAACAAATTATTAACAAACTGTCAAGCAGATTTAAAAGTTTTTTCACAATTTATTAATAAATTTTCTCGTTTTTTGCGGTTTTAGAGTGGTTTTTGACATTTTTTGGGATATTTTGTCAAATCTATTTGTTTTTCAACGAGAAAACTCTTTTTGCTAGATTTGCAACATAATCACCTCTTTTATTCTCACATTGCAATATGTCTCTTAATTCTTGAAACTCTTGATATTTTCTCTCACCTCTCTCTTCTGCTTCTCTCATTCTTCTCTCTCTTCTTACATACTCTGCAGTGCTAAAGCTTTGTCCTCCTTCACTAAGTTTGTTTTCAAGTTCACAAATAGTTTTTAAGGCATTGCTATATTCAACTGATAGCCCAGCGTATTCATTTTTTGAGTCTAAAAGCATTTCTTGAAATTTCACAAGTTCAAATTGTGCGTCTAGCAACGACTGTTGCAGTCTCACAACTTCATCAACTAATTCATTGTGTGAAAAATTTTCAATGTTTCTCATTTGTTCGATACACTTTCATTTTTTCTTTTGTTTGAACCAGTGAACTACAAAAAAAACTAATTTTTTAATGCAATTCTCTGACAATATGGTCAATCTCAGACAATTGCTTTGAAAACTGTTCGTTGAAGCCAGACCAAATAAGAGCGGAACGAAGTGCTTTATAGGCAATGCTAATTTCACCTATTTCTTGCATTTTTATTGCATTTTCAAACTTTTTTAACTCAAGAAGCAATGTGTTTTTTTCTGCAAGATTAATGCTATTCGATGAAGAAACCATTGCCAAAATATCTTGAGAATAAAGATATAAAGACTCAAAATGAACCAAGTGTTCATGGGTTAGTCTTTGGTTTTGAGTTTTTGGAATGTTTTGAGCTGGAATTTCGCTTGTCGCAGGCTCAATTTCATAAGCACTGTCTACAAATAACTCAGTTTTTGGAGCAAGTGACTGATCAAGGAACATTTTTTCTTCAATCTTGATTCCACTGCCTGTCAAAATTTCAAACTCCTCTCTTGTCGATTTTTCTTCTGGTTCACCCAGAAACTCTCGCCCAACTGCATGACGGAATGGAAGTATTACTTGTGAAGTGAAATTTGAAAATTCCAAGTTGACATTTGAAGACGAAAAATTGTCTTTTAAAAAGTCAGACAACTCAATTGCATTAGTGTCAATGTAATAAAGCAAACAGAAAACAAAAGAAATCAGCTTCTTTCGCGACTTCGGCAAGAAAAACTGCCCGCGCCTAATGGTGGCAAGTTTGTATTCCTCAACAAAATCAAATCCCTTAAGCACTCCCTTAATAAGGGAATACAATTTCTTTGATGATGCAACAACTTTCAACAAGTCACTTATTCTTTTGTCTGCCAAAATGTATTTTGACAGTATCAAATTATCACATGCTCTGTCAAACTCCAAAATCAGAGTGTCGCTGTCGCTCATGATATCAAAAATACTTCTCATTTTTCTTTATCTCCGTTTTGCGAATTGCAAATTAAAAAATTAAACAGTATAGGGCTTTAATTCTTTGATTAAATCATCACACTTGTCTGAATAGATGTCCAAAGTGATTGGCTTTGACAAATCAAGAGAAAAAATCCCTAGAATTGACTTCGCATCAATAACAAAACGACCGCTTTTGAGATCAACCTCAAAAGGATATTTCGACACAATGTTTACGAACTCTTTGACATGTTGTGCTTGCAGCAAGCTGACTTGAATAGTTTTTTTCATAAATGTTTTACCTCCATTATTTGAGCAAAAACGACACAATAATCGAACACTCAAATAAAATATTAATTAATTATAACATGTGAAACTATTTTTTGCAAGCAAAATAACCCACAATTTTTCCACTTCCTAATTATGAACAAATCACCTTTTCGACACTCTTCGACTAATTTGCCAAACTTTTCTAGTGCTTTCAACAGCGTCAAATGAATCGAATACTCATTTCGACATTTTTCATTCAAGGCAAATATTCTGATTTTTTGAATAGGAGTCAAATTGACTCTTAATTTTTGCAGTTAATAAAATTTCTGGTTTCTACTCAAAAAGTGCTTGTCAAAAGTATTTTTATGTGTTATACTGACATGAAATAAAAATTCAAAAGGAAGGTTTAAATTTATTTATGCCATTAGTATCACCAAAAGAAATGCTCAAAAAAGCCTATGACGGCGGATATGCAATCGGAGCGTTCAACGTCAACAATCTTGAAACAATTCAAGGTATCGTTGAAGCAGCGAAAGAAGAAAAAGCACCTTTGATTCTTCAAGTTTCAAAAGGCGCGAGAGCCTATGCCAACTCAATCTATTTGAAAAAGTTGGTTGAAGCAGCTGTTGAAGAATCAAATCTTCCAATCGCTCTCCATCTTGACCATGGCGACTCCTATGAACTTTGCAAAAGTTGCATTGATGACGGATTCACATCTGTCATGATTGACGCATCTCACCATTCATTTGAAGAAAACATCCGCATCACGAGTGAAGTTGTTAAATACGCTCATGACCGTGGAGTCATGGTTGAGGCGGAACTGGGAAGACTTGCTGGTGTTGAAGACGAAGTTAATGTTTCTGACGCTGATGCGGTCTATACTGACCCGAATCAAGTTGAAGAATTCGTCAAAAGAACTGGTGTTGATTCCCTTGCGATTGCAATCGGAACTTCTCATGGAGCTTTCAAATTCAAAGGCGAGGCGAAACTCCGTTTCGACATCTTGGAAGAAATCCAAAAGAGAGTCCCGGGGTTCCCCATTGTTCTGCATGGTGCGTCAAGTGTTCTTCCAGAATATGCGGCGATGATTAACCAATATGGCGGATCCATGGCTGGTGCAAAAGGTATTCCAGAAGACATGCTTAGAAAAGCAGGTTCAATGGCTGTTTGCAAAATCAACATTGACTCTGATCTTAGAATGGCTTTCACTGGAGCGCTCAGAAAACATCTTTATGACAATCCAGCCCACTTCGACCCACGTCAATATTTGACGCCAGCAAGAGCATTAATCAAAGAGTGCGTCAAACACAAACTTGTTAATGTCTTGGGTTGCAACAACAAAATATAATGCAGAATGCAGAATTCTGCATGCAGAATAATTGATAAATTAAATTTTTTATCCTCTGTTCTGCATGCAGAATTCAGAATTCTTAATTAAAAAAACCATGTCCATCAATTCCACTGTCAACAAACTCATGTTATTATTTGCTTTTGATAAGCTGGACTTCCCCATATTAGAAGACAGCTTTTTAAACATATGCTCAAACGCAAATGCGTGGATTCCATGGATGGAATGCAAAGAAACCCTATCTCAACTCTTGAAATCTGGGTTCATTCACCAAAGCTTTGCCGACAAAAAAATATACTACAAAATCACTCCCGACGGAAGACAATGTCTCATGCACTTCTATCAAAAAATTCCATCCTCCATTCGAAGTGATATATCAGAGTATGTCAAAGCAAATCGAACAAACTTCAAACGTCGCCAAGAGTATATGAGAGATTATTTTCAAAACGAAGATGGCTCTTACACTGTCGTTTTAAAAATAGCAGATGTCGACACAACAACTTTGGAAGTTCGCCTTTCAGTCCCAACAAGAACCATCGCAAAACAAATTCACAGCAAGTGGGAAGAAAAAGCATCTCAAGTCTACTACATGCTACATGAGCAATTAGTTGAGTAGTTGAATATTGAATATAGAATTTGTGTTGTTTTTTTCACACTCTTTGTTCAAAAACATCTATTCAATATTACACATTAAAATATTTAATACCCCCACCCACCCCTAACCTTGAAAAAAACAGGCAACTAATGAAAAGAATATTTTTCGCACAATGCTTGTGACAAGAGCGTCATGGACGCAAGGAGAAAGAAAATTATGGCTACATTCAGAACAATCGGAACATGTGCAAGAGAAATCATTTTTAATGTTGATGACAACAACACTCTAACGATGTGTAAATTCATCAATGGTTGCTCGGGCAACGCCCAAGGAATTGTCAAACTTGCTCTTGGCAATGATATTGATATCATCATTGAGAAACTAAAAGGCATCCAGTGCAAACAAAACACTTCATGTCCCGACCAACTAGCAAAAGCACTAGTGAAATACAAAGAAGACCTAGTCGCAAAAGAGGAAGCAGCAAAATTAAAAGAACAACAACTCAAAGAAAAAGCAGCAGCGACTACCCCTGCGGAACAAGAAGCTTAAATTTGTTGCATCCATTCCCCTCATTCAAGCAACAAAAACCCAAAAAATTAATATCAAAAAATTAAAAAAATTAAAAACAAAAAGGCTGTTAAAAGAACAGCCTTTTTGTTTTGTTTTTGCATGACATTTTGCCTACAACTATTTTCCTTGTGGAAAATCTTTTTTGAATGCTTCCACTAAGTTTTCTTTCCAATTTCCAATTGCTTCCAACTCACCGAAAAAGAATCTTAGTATCCTTGGCTCATTTTTCCATTTTAATCCACCAATTAACTCACGATTTTTGTAGAGCCATGCAACCCGTTCAACAACAAACTTGACATGACTTAAAGTGTAAACACGTCTTGGAAGAGCGAGTCTTAATAGTTCAAGCTTTGCAATTTGCTCATCCCCGCTAGGAAGTCTATCTTCACTAACAGTTCCCCTCTCCATCGCACGAACACCACTAACCAAGTATAATGCCGCAGACAAACTACCCGCTTGATACTCAGTTTCTTTAACATGTGACAAAAATTCACGAGCATTAAGGTGTATTCCAAGCCCGCCAGCTGGAGTTATGACAGGAACTCCAGCCTTTTCCAACTCCGAAACTGCATATTTTATAAAATGTGGCGCTTGAGAAATGTTATCAAAATCCATGCTTTCTTCAACACCAACCGCTATTGCTTCAATTTCGCGAGAACTCATTCCTCCATATGTGATGAAACCTTCATATAGTGGAATTAACTCCTTAATCTCGTTTGCAAGCTTTTCATCATTCAAGCAAATTCCGCCACCTCTTGCCGCGCCAAATTTTCTTGCTGAAAAATACAAAATATCCACATTATCTGCAACCTCATTGCAAATTTCAAGAATACTTTTATTCTCACACTCTTTTTCACGCACCTTCATAAAATACAAATTATCTTGAAGCAGTGACGCATCCATGACAAGCGGAAGTTTGTTTGATTTGCAAACAGCATAAGTCTCTTTTATGTTTTGAAGTGATATTGGTTGCCCCCCAATAAGATTAGTTCCAGCCTCAAGCCTAACGAACGCTATTTTTCCTTTGTTTTCTTTAATGACAGCTTTTAATTTGTTGATGTCTATGTTGCCTTTAAATGGATGAGTTGATCGTGGCTTCATTGCTTCATCAATAAAAACCTCAACCATTGACCCCCCCAAAACTCGAACGTGCGCACGAGATGTTGTGAAATGATAATTTGTTGGAACAATGTCCCCATTTTTAACTAAAACTTTCGACAAAATATGTTCACAAGCACGACCTTGATGGCATGGCCAAAAAAATCTCTTTTTGAAAACTTTTTGCATAACAGCTTCCAATCGATAAAAACTTTCACTTCCAGCATATGCATCATCCGCATAAAACATTGCACCTTGCTGATTAATACTCATTGCGTTCGTCCCACTGTCTGTCAACATGTCCAAAAAAACTTCCTTGCTTTTTAGCAAAAAAGAATTGCAACCAGCACGAGTTATCGCATCCAGCCTCTCATCAACCGATAGCAAATTTATTTTCTTAATCAACGTTGTCTTGTGCAACTCAAGCGGCAAAGCCTCCCCGCTCTCTAGCCTTATTTCCGACATATCCGTTTCCTCCATTGTTTAAAAACTTTATAATATTCCATCTATCATACCACCAAAAAACAACAATGTCAAACAATATCCCCATTAAACAAAAATAAATATTTCACAAAAAACTAACACAATACACAGTCACACTCAACGATTATGCCTCATGGATGCAATACTTAGGTCAAGTGGCAAAATTAAATGAGGCTATGATAGAATTAAGATATATAAGGAGTTTTAAATTAACATGGCAGAATCAGTTTATAAATCAATCGGAGCTAAATGCAGACACAAGCGTTTTGCAAAACTGCATAAGAAAGCATAGTAAGTTCTATTGGGCGGGAAATCACAGCATCAAATCCAATTACAAATTATCACACAAACAACGGAACAAGTCAAGGCAGATACCACAATTTTTCAGCACTAGATTTTATTATCGTTAAAACTGGAATCGTCATCGCAACCTCAAACAGATATTTATTAAAAGCTTATGGCTGGATAAGTGGATCAAACCACAAACATGTCAACATTAACTATAGAGAAATAGACACTCAGCAGTAATTTTTTTGGCGACTTGGCAGTATTCACAAGAGCAACCTCAAGCGTGTTCACGTAAGAATCCTAATGGATTTAAATGCGTTCACCGTCGAGTCGTCATGTTTTAAAAAACAAAAAGCCACTCAAATTTTGAGTGGCTTTTGAATTGAAAATTATTCCAATATTGCGCTCTAAAACAACTACCCCTTTGTTGGACGATAAAACTCAACCCTTACTTTGAGGTTTTTCCAAAAATCTTTGTATTTTTTGTAGAGCGTTCTTGTTATGTGAATCGTTTGATTTGGTTCCCAATGAGTAAACGCATCTTCGGATATCGTTTCAACTGAAGGTGGAAGTTTCAATTCTTTAATGAGCCAACAGCGAAAAAATGCTTCTTTTCCGATCGTTGTCAATTGACTTCCTTCTTCAAACTCAACAACTCCGAGATCTTTGCAGTCATAAAACGCTTTTTCTTCAATAATTTTGACCGCAGCTGGAATAGTGATATAGCGCAATCCACTCGTGATTTCAATTTTTTCAATTTCAGAAAGAGAACCTCTAACGGTGGAAATTGGCGCAAAAGTTTCCTTTTCAATCACTTCAAGTTTGCAACCTTTTTCAAAACAAACTTCTTTCAAATATTGACTGCCTTTGAACGCCGAACGCCCAAGCTTTGTTAACGACTCCGGAAATTTAACAGTCGAGAGCCCAACGCTGTGAATTGTTTTTCCTTTGTCAACAAAAGCGGAAAAAGCTCCACCATAAACATTTGTCACATCAAACGGAAAATCAACATGCGATAATTCAGAGCAACCGCAAAAAGCGTCAACTCCAATATTTTTCAAAGAAAAAGGCAATTCAATTCTACTGAGCGAAGTGCAACCATAGAATGCTTTTTCATCAATAGTTCGAAGAACACTTCCCTGTTCAAAATCAACGCTTTCAAGTTTTGTGCAATTGCTAAACGCATTTGAAGCAATACTTCGAACAGTTTTAGAAATAAAAATGCTCGTCAAGTGACAATCTGAAAATGCGTTTGCCCCAATGCTTGTCACTCCATCTGGAATTGCAACATCGCCCTCAGAATATCTGTCGGAATACCTAGTTGCGACTCCGTTAATAATGCAAAAACGAGAAACATCAAGCGCCTTTTCAAGTGCAATTTTTCTCGCCAATTCTTTGTCGAGAACTATTTCAACTAATTCATTTTTGTCGTTGTAAACTGAAACTGTCATTTGTTTTTTTGCGTCCCTTGTTAAGGTTTTGTTGTTGTTTAAATGTTGTTGTCTTTAATTTTTTTCAATTTGTTTTCTCGCTTTTCTTTGAATTTTTTAAAATCAAAAAGCAAGAACAGCACCGCCACCATGATGAGCAATCCACCTCCTATCAAGCTATAACTAAACTCTTTTGGCCAAACTATGATGGTAATGACTGCCGCAAACACACTCTCAAGACTTATTATCATCGATGCACTTGTTGCTGAAACATATTTTTGCGCATACACTTGCAATCCTATTGCCCCAAACGAAACTATTGCTCCAAGATGAAAAATGATCAAAATGCCGAGCATGAAATGGACATCAATTGAAAGAGGCTTGAATCCTCCGTCCATCAAACTCCACATCACGAACGCACCAATCGTTTGGATCAACGCGATGAAAAACAAGAGAGTTTTGAAACTCGCACCCCTTTTCAAAAATGCTGAAACAAAAACAATGTTGAGTGCGAAAAAGACCGCAGAAATGAGAGAAAAAATATCACCAATTTTCAAAGACACTCCCGTCAATAGCCCTGTTATTAAGAGACTTCCAATGATTGCAACTGGAAGCGAAATGAAAAGCTTCCAAGACGGAATATTTTTAAAAATAATGAAAGCAAAAATAGGGACAAGAATAATGTTTGTTGAAATTAAGAATGCGTTATTTGTCGGAGACAATTGCAATCCCCAAATTTGAAAAAAGTAAGCAAAGAAATTAACAACGCCAACAATCAAGCCAAACAAAACATCCCTTTTCTCAAAAACTTTAAAACTCTTCGCTCTAATCGCCGAAATCGCAATAAACATTGTTATGAGGAAAAGAAAAATAACTCCTCGAAGAAGCAACACTTGCGCCCTAGAAAATCCAACATCAAGAGCAATCCTCCCAATGACAAAACTAGAACCGAACAAAAGTGCAACAACAACAACAAGAATATATGCCAGACGACTATCCATAGTAATATTTTTCAACATAAAAATAGTATGTGCAATATTACTTACTTCATATATTATAACACTATTTATTCATTCTTTGCAAGTGTTTTTAACACATTATTAACAATTTGTTTATAATTTTTTATTGTTTATTTATGTCTTATTGTTTGTTTTCTTCTTATTGTTTGTGTTTTGTTTGCTGAAAATTTTGTATCCCCACCAACTTCTGACAAGAAAGGTGTTGTGGTTTAAAAAAATGCACAGGAAATTTCTGGAACAAACAGTGATGGGAACGGTGAACTCTGGAACAAACAATGGTGGGAACGGCACTCACATGAGAGTATATATCGACAGATCTACTGCTTCTGCTAATCTTGCTCTCTCAAGAGCTACTTACTCAGGCGGAATTGGCGCGGGTATTGGCGGCATGGGCATTAGAATTCACGCTCAAGGCTTCAACCTCGTTGCAGGCGGCGGCGGCGGCGCTGGCGCT
>Ga0209755_10001739_pt1 | contig 32601 bp, 37 predicted proteins | sample TergutCo191P1_FD_187301 | JGI IMG/M metagenome (GOLD analysis project Ga0209755, IMG submission 187301) | Cornitermes sp. P1 segment gut microbial communities from Petit-Saut dam, French Guiana - Co191P1 (SPAdes) (version 2) | ecosystem: Host-associated > Arthropoda: Insects > Digestive system... | reverse complement strand
CCAGATACAATAAGCACCCTTAACGGTGGTAGGGTTTATGGTAGCGATGGCTTGCAATTCTTCCCATCAGAAGCATTGCAAGCAGCCTATCTTGAATTTGCAACGAAGATGGCATCGGATGATATTGATGTCGCACTGGATGATGTTATCAGCGCAGATGAACTTGAAGCCTATGCGCTTCCAAAATTTATAAGGTCGGATGCATTCAATGATCTTGTTATCAACGATGACGAGGATGTCGTTGAGTATTTTGACAATGAAGTGGCTGAATCGGGTGAAGCTGATGAGGCTGAATAATGTACTGACACTTGTGTGTAGCCACCTAAGAAACACTTTTGAAGCTGATAATGCTCAAGGTGTTTTTTTTATTTCAGATGGGAAAATTACACCGTCAGATGCCTTCCAATGCGGTGATTGGGTTGGAATCATCGGAAGCCGTAGGAATAATGGCATTTACAAATTGCAAGCATGTAATAACGGTTCAGATTTCTTGCTCACAAATGGCATGGATGACACCTCAATATCAACAGATGAATCATTTTCCGGTTCAGTATTCCGTCTTGATTTCCCTCCGCTACTAATCAAGCTCGCACATGAAATTGAGACATGGATGAACGACCCGGCGAATGAGCCAAGCAACATTGTAAGCGAAAAGGTCAGTGGATTTCACTCATGGTCGAAAGCAACAAATCAAGATGGCACTGTCGCTGGATGGGAAACCGTGTTTTCGGACAGATTCATGGAGCACTGGCGCAGAATGTGGCAGACTGATACATCAATACAGATTCTTGGGGGTTAAAAATGGACTTGTCAAGGCGATACGAGGTGTATTATTTGCAAAAAGTTTCCGGCGCAACAACCGGACTACCGCCGCCGTTTGACATTGAAAATATATTCACTGACGGATGTGTGGTGATGGGCTTATATGTGCAAAATGCATCAGACACCCGCACCGTTGCAGATGCCGGGCGAGTTGTCACACAAGGTAGATTCGTCACCGGCACAAACGAAGATTTGTTGCCGGATCATGTGTTGCGGCGAGCGTCCGACTCAATGTTCATAAAGCTCACCAATGATGCGATGGTTGCATCTCCACATGCCATATCGCAATTTAAACTGTTCAATGTCACGGTCATTAACCGAAAGGATGTAGCACATGACACTAATTCATAATACTTATGCGAATTTTTGGGGGCAGTTTAAGGATCCACAAAATGGAAAGCCCATATCCGCATACCCGGAAACGATGGTGTCTGTGCTAATGAAAGACAGGAATATTGCTCCGGAGTTTCCGTACATCACACATGATGTCATACGACCGGGGATGTTCCAAAATGCATTTGTAAGTGCGTCAATATGGGACAGGCGAACAGCAACACCGGGGTTCAGCGGGCTGGTCAATGAAGTGCTCACGCAAATCTCAAAAATCATAACACCGGAAGGTGTTATTTTATTGACCGAAGATGTCGGGGCATTGTGGCTGCAACGTAGCAGTACATTTCAAACGCTTATGCGCGAACCAAGCGACAATGCAATCGTTCGTGGTGTGACAAATCTAATTGTAAGGAGCTATGTGTATTGATTGAGCTTTTAGAAATCATCATGGGTTTAAAAAATGAAATATGCCCAGTTGTTAAGAACGCGATCATTGAAGACAACTTCAATCGCGCAATTGTATTGATCAATGATGAACTTGCAAAGAAACAGTCACCGGAAAATGTAATTGCTTTTTTACAAGGGAAAGTTGATGCATATGAAACATCTGTAAATGCATTAATGCGAAAATAAAGGAGGCAACAAAATGCCAGTAGGAGCATTAGGGAATGGCTTCAAGCCTTCCGGATTAACCCAAGAATCTTTCAAAAACATGATTACCGGAGCGGGTGCGCTGTATTTCAATTTGGACTACTCTGACATATCGACCGCAACAACAAAACAGGAGTTTGCACAGAAATTGGTACAGGCTCAAACTGATGGTATTGCAATGGGTGCAACAGATGGTGGGTGCAACATCAATGTTGTGCCATCATTCAGGCAAATCACAGTTGATGATTTATCAACACCAATTGCCGCGTCAACAGTGCTTGATGGTTGGGAATCTGCATCAATCTCAACAACCGCCAAAGAAGCAACGCTTACAAAAATCAAACAAGTCATGACAACGGCAGTGCAGAATCCGGAAACGGGTGCATTGATGTTTGGATCGACATTAACCCCGGCGCACTTTAATAAGGAAGTCACACTGGTTGTACCAACCATTGGCGGTAACTTAATCGCATATCGTGGCTTTGGTGCAATTAATACAGCCGGATACAATGTCACCACACAAAGCAACAATGAAGCAACATACCCGGTGGAGTTCAATTTCCACTTGAAAGACCTTGCCGCAATACAAGAAGGATTTGCACCGCTTTGGGTGTATGAATTTGACGACAATGGGATGGTAATTGTTGACGGTCAACCGTCTTCATTTCTCGCCTTGAATGCCGATACAGACATGTTAAAGGTCAATCCCGGAACAGGAAAGCTTGTTAAAAAAACGTAGGAGCGTGCGTAGTGAAATTCTTTGAAATGAAAGCCAACAAGCAATACAAGATATTACTTGGTATTTTGCCGGATGCGGAGGCTGTTATTAATTTGCTCCAAGAAATTAATAAAGTGCAGTCCAGAGGCGAAAAAGCCAAAAAAGCGCGTGAAGCACGTTTGTACGCATTGCAAGCAATGCAATTGGCACGTGATGGCGATGAATCAGCCAAGAAAGCAGCCGAAATCGCAAACGAAGAAATGCTGATTGCGTTGGAAGATGCCAACAATGAAGCATCCGAATCCGGATTCGTATTCCTTAAAGACATGCTTAAAAAGTTGTTTGAAACAGAGTATGACCGTGCCGTCAAAATTGTTGCACTGTTTAATGACACGACACCCGAAGAACTTCAAGATTCATGTGACATCTTTGAAATCATCGACATGGGTATATCAATAATCACACATGAAAAAATCCTGCGTTTTTTTCCGCAACTGCGGCAGTTGGCATTCACAACGCCGTCAGATACATTGCCGAATTAAGACCAATACCATTTGATGCACTGATTTTGTATATCGAAAGCAGATACTTATATGAATATTACGCTTTTGAATGTTTATGGGCACAGGGCACAGGATTTAAATTCGCAGAAAGTAACGAACCGAAACAGGCACAGAAGTACACAACCAAAGCAACACTGCCACATTGGGATTCTTTCATGCGGAAACATAGCAACCAATCAACAAAAAATGCAGTACAAGAAAATAGCGATGTGTTTGACATTATAAAACAAGTCGCAAGCGGGCAGTAACACTTGTCCGTTTTACATGGCCGCCTCTTAATCGGGCGGCATTTTATTTGTAAGGGGGGGGGGCATTGTGGAGCTTTTCAGCGTATTTGGTCGTATTGCGCTTGATGACAGCGAGTTTCAACAGGGCATTGGACAAGCAGAAGAACAAGGACGTGGCTTAGCGTCCACAATGGCGGGTGTTGCCAAAGGTGTTGCGGTGGCTAGTGCTGCGATTGGTGCCGCTGTTGCAGGTATCGGAGTTGCTGCAATGAATGTTGGCAGTGACTGGCAAGCATCCATGAACACAATCGGTGTTCGTACTGGTATGGCCGATGAAGAAATCCGAAAGCTTGAAATGTCATTTCGTGATTCTGCATTAGCCGGGAACTTTGCAGCACAAGAAATAGCGCAAGCTTCGGGTAAAATTGCAGTGACTGGTCAAGATGCTACGCATCACATCACCTTAATGGATTCGGCTATGAACTTTGCGCTCGCAACCGGGAAATATTTAGGCAGCACAGCATATATGCTCGGCAATTATTTGTTAAAAGTCGGCAAGGATGCGATTTATGCAGAACGATATACAAATTTATTTACGCAAGGCATTTTTAACTCCGGTATTGGACTTGCGGACATGCAAAATTATTTGTTCCGAATGACACCTGCGTTTCAGGAATTTGGTGCATCAAGTGAAGCAAATATCGCCATTATGACACGCATGTATCAAGCGGGTATCCGCGGTGCGAATTTATATACCGGCATGGGAACAATCATGATGGACTTTGCCACAGCCGGCGATATTTCAACAGCGGCCGTTGAACGCTTCAATATATCATTGACGGATTCCAACGGCAATGCGCGTGACAATAAAGACATTATGTTTGATTTAGCTGATGCAATGCATTCATATAATGATACGGTTGCAGTTGCGCAGTTTATCACAGAAGAAATGAACTTAACACAACAGGCTGCATGGTTTGAGTTTATGCGCTTGTCGGAAGAAATACGAAACGAAGTTATCCCCGGATTGTACGATGCAGCCTCTGCGTCTGAAATCGCCGGTGAACAAGTTGTCGGTTTTCATCAGGCAATGGGGATGGCGAGAGCATCCGGCAAGGATATGCTTTTAACAATCCATGAAATTATTGAGGCACCGGTGGCATCCGTTGTTCAGACCATTGCGGAAAGTTTACGTGACTTAGCCTTGCGTCTTCGTGACAATAACGATTTAAGGCCGTACATTGAAAGGCTTGGCACGGCCATATCCACCATTGCACAGTCCGTAGGTAATTTAATAACTACCGCAACACCATTTGTCGTTCGTTTACTGCCAATGTTAGCAACAGGACTTACAACTGTGTTGCGTGTTGCAGAGCCATTAACACCTGTCATTTTAGCGGGTGTTGTTGCGTTTAAGGCATATAAAGCAGCCATGACCATAGGAAACATCGCACATCAGACAATAAATGGTATTAAACTTTTAACTGGTGCCAAGAAGTTGCAAACAACCGCTACTATTGCAAATACTGCGGCCGTTGTTGCTGCTGAAAAAGCTGAATATGCGAAAATCGCAGCAATGAAAATCAGAAAAAATGTTGACGCATTGGCAACGGCAGCACAAAGAGCGCGCACTAAAGCAGAAAAGGCGCAAGCCGCCGTATCAAAAGGCGGTATTATCAATGAAAAATTAAGAGCGGAAGCAGTACAGCTATCTGCACAGGCTGATATGCTGGCAGCCAAGCACCAAAATGCAAGAAAAGCTCTTTCAATAGCACAAAATAAAGCCAATGGATTAGAAACTGCATCCACAATTAAAAAGACTGCGGCAACAAAAGCACAAACCATCGCACAAAAAGCGCAAAATGTCGCAATGAAAGCCAATCCTATTGGGTTGAAAATCGCTGCGGTCGCAGCCCTTACAACCGGAATCATTCAGCTTGTGAGATGGATGGGTAGGGAATCCGAAGAAACGCAAAAATTGCGCAGACAAAACGAAGCCCTTAACGAAGCACTGGATAGACGGATTTCCGCTACTGAGCGCAGCACGGATTCGCACAACAATAGAGTTCGTGCCATTGATAATGATGCAATTGCCGCGAGACGTTTGATATCCAGCATCACAGAGCTTAATGATGTTGAAAATCAATCGGTTTATCAACGTGCAGAATTAATGTTGCATACAAGCCGGCTGGTGTCATTGATGCCGGAGCTAAACGCATACATCGATGAAGAAACAGGATTGCTGAATCTGAGCAACGATGCATTGTTGCAAAGGATTACACTAATTGAAGAAGAGGCGCGCGTGGCGGCTGCACGAGAGCGAGCCGTTACATTAGCAAGAGAGCAAATCGAACTCGAAGAATTGCTAACGGAAGCCCTAGAATTGCGAGGGCAAGCACATGAACGAGTTTATGAAATCGGTATTCATGCCACACGCGCAGAAATTAATGAACAGCGTTATTTGGGTCGTGTTGTTCGAGACTTAGATGAAACAATTGCCGATTTAACGGAACGTCAATATGCAAACGCAAGGGCACAAGAACGCAATGCCGATATAGTCAGAGACAGCTACATTCAAATGATTCAATCGTCAGATGAATACGCTAACGCTGTGGAATACAATGCCATCGCAACTGCTGCCGCCTTGCGCGAATTAACCGAATCGCAATCGCAAGCCCTTAATCAAATAATCTCAACATATGAAAGTGTTAAAACCGCAGCACGTCAAATGTTCCGTGCAATGTCCAATGATACCGAAATGTCGCTTGATGAAATTGAAGCAAATTTAAAAAACAACATCGATGTCACAGAGCAATGGGGTATTGATATTGGACGGCTCGGACGCATGGCGGGTGAAGGTCTTTATGATGGATTTATTGAATATCTTCAATCACTGGGTATTAACGGTGCCGATAAAGTTCGCATGTTTGCACAGGCTCTTGATGATGACCCGGATGGCTTAAAGCGGATTTCTGACCTTTTTGAACAAGGTGGAGCATCAGCGATGAATGCCATTGTTAATGCATTTGGACATGATGAATACCTAATCAGACAAATGAGGGAATTGGCACAAACTGCCGGAACAACATTACATCTTGAGCTGGAAGAAGCGGGATTCTATGGCATGGGTGCCGATGTTGTTTATTCTTTTGTCAATGCGATAAACGCAAGGCAGTCATTGGCACGTGAAGCAACAGCCGCACTCGCATGTCAAGCGGAACTCGGAATGGCTAATCAATTGGAGAGAGTTAATCCATTGATGGTCTTTTGGCGATACGGTGAAGATACTGCGACAAGCTATGCTGATGGTGTTGCACGGAATGCACAAAAAGCTGTTATGGCCGTGCAGAAGATGGCACAAGGTGCAGCAAATGTAGCGGATGAAATAAATATAGACATACCATTGTTATCAACCGGTGATGCACATGATGATTTTGATTTTGGCAGCATACTTGCAGAAAAAGTAAACGTATTCCGTGCACGGTTTGCTGAAATTGTTGAAATCGTAACAAACAAGTTCGTAGAAATGTCGCAAATGTCAAACAACATCCTACGGCGCATGACGAGAGACATTGACCAATTGTTGAGCCGTGAAGGTTTTAATATCGGACGTAATTTCTTTCGTGCACTTGGTGACGGCATGATTGCTGAACAGGCAACATTGTTTGGTTTAGCACGGCACACCGTAGACACAATCATGAGAATGTTTAGCGATCCATCGTTCACATTCGATATGCCAAACAATCCATTTGCGCAATTCGATTTAGAGCCATTTTCTGCGCAAGCTTCAAATGGTATTGGTGGTAATGCAATTATTCAACATTTTCACGGTGTCAAAGAAAAAGAAACAGGGTATCAAGCGTTAAGAGCATTTCAAAAAGCTGAATTGATGGGAGTTGTTTAGTATGTTATTCGTAACACCGCACGTAACACTGACATATAAAAATTCAGCAGGACGTGCGATGACCTTCAACTTCTTTTCACCGTTTGTTATCACTGCCGGTGGCGGCGAGGAGCACCATGCAAACAATGTGTATGGTGTTCCTGCTCCGGGTAGGCATGGTGAGAGCGGTACCGGAATGAGGATGGACAGGCGGCATATCCGGCTTGTTGGTGAAATCCGAAAAGACACAATCAGCCGCGAATCAGCAAGGGAGATATTGCATAATTCGTTCAATCCGACATTGCCGGGTGTTTTGACATCGGATAACGCTCAAACAGGAGTGCATCGGCACATATCTTGTGTGCTTGAAGAACTACCGACCGTTGAATGGCATCCTCAGAAAAAATGCCTTGTCTTTGAAATTATGCTGGTCGCACTAGATCCATTTTGGCGCGGAAGACCGCTAACTGTGTCCATTGCACAAACACTAAAGCGATGGAGCTATCCAATGTCGATACCTCAACGTGGATCTGTTTTGCCATCAACAATGGTATTTGGTATTCACCATGCGACACTCGAAACAAGATTCCAAAACATGGGTAATGTTGAGAGTGGATTTACTGCTGAATTTAGAGCGCGACACGGGACGGTCACTAATCCATCTATACGCGATGAAGAAACCGGAAATCAAATCCGGCTTAATTACACAATGGCGCGCGGCGATGTTTTAATCATTGAGAACTATTTGCATTTAAAAACGATACGTCTCAATGGTGAACGCGCAATGCATTTACTGGATGCAGAATCAACACGATTTTTCTTGATACAAGTCGGAACAAACCGCATCGGGTATCGCGCGGATGAGAATGTCAGCAATTTGGAAGTTCGCGTGCGGTACACACCGGAATACACCTTTGTTGGTGGATATGAGCCTCAAAATATGCGGATGTCACCATATCTTGCAGAAAATACACTTGTGCATGAACTGGTAGAAGATGACGAAACAGGCCGCCTATTGTCTATGTTAGAGCAGATAGGGCGGTGATTATATGGCAAACGTTGCAAACACAAGAATATTAACACGACAAGCTGAAGAAGCTATACATTTTAGACATCAACATGAAGCACCGGTTGCAACCGAATCGGATTTGGCATTAGAGCGCATGGGGCGCATACAAGCCATTGAAGATGAAGCCGATGCGAGGATTGCATCAATCAATGAGGAGCGCAACGCAAGAATCGCCGAGATAAATTCAGTCAATGATGACATTGAAACTGTTAAAGATGTGACCGCATCAAACGCTAGCCGATTAAACAATCATATTGATGACCTTAACAATCCCCATCAAGTGGATCTTGGGCAGCTTGGCGGTGCAAGTGTTGCACAGTTGACGGCTATTGAAAGCATTGTAAATGCACTGGCAGTAACCATTGAAGATATGTCTTATTTGAAGAAAGCTGATTTCGATGAAGATTCCGGTGTTCTAACAATTACAAGGCACAATGACACAATGCTCACTGTTCAAATTCCCGGATTGGTTGCAAATGTTGATATTGACAGCGATTATTTGATCATCACATTTCACGGTGGTAAAGAAATTCGTTTGAATATGAGAGCCTTAATACCTATCTACAAAGGCAGCATTGGCACACATATTCAGATTGAAGTAAACGCTGAAAACGAAATTACAGCAACATTAATCGCGGGAAGCATTGACAATACGCGTCTTGCAAATATGCCCGGAGGTACAATCAAAGGTCGTACCGACACGAGCGGTACCCCGCAAGATTTAAGTGCCGAACAAATCCGTGTAATGTTAAATGTGGAAGAAGGTGCTTGTGCACTCCCGGATGCTGTCTCTCAGGTCGAAGCGGAAACAGGCACGGCAACATCAATACGGAGTTGGACAGCACTGCGGGTACGGCAAGCAATAAATGCCGTAACCAATGCAATTAGCACGGCGTTGAACAGTCACATTGGCTCTCGCGGCAGTGCTCATACAAATGCAACGCAGAGCGAATCGGGCTTTATTTCTGCCGCAGATAAAGCGAAGCTCGATGGTATTGAAGATAATGCAACTGCCGGTGGTGATGTTGATTTTCCAATATCGGTTGAACAAGGTGGCACCGGCGCGATAACCGCCGCACAAGCACTCATCAATTTGGGTGTTGATGCTACGCGCTTATTTCCGAGAGCAATACCGGCAAATTTAAATGATTGGTTGCCCAGCAATATTGTGGGCGCATTTATGGGTGAATCAAGTACTGCGACAAATGCACCTGCTTCCGGATGGTTTCGATATTTCGGATTGACGCATGGAAATCCAGCCGGACATATGACAATTTTGGCGTTTGAATTTCATTCGCCATTTAGGTTCTTTGTCAGAGGTCGTGCAGTTACTTGGGGTGCGTGGGAACAAGTGATGACTTCAACATCGCAAATGAATCCTTCGTTTGACAGTTTATTGACGCGTCAAGGATTACACATCACTACGACATTCCCGGCAAATCAAGTCCTAACGATTGTCAGACAAACAAATGCGGACGGTGTTGAAATCGCAAGGCGCACAACAACATTCACCGCAACAAATGCAACCGTTGTTACGGCATTTCAAGCAAAAACATTTGCTGTTGACGGTGTGACAGTTACAACGAGAGCCAATACAAGCACAGTTGTAACAACATTTTCCAATATGATTACAGTTTAAGGGGTGTAATATGGACGAATTGAATTTAAATGACATCGAAACAGATGCATTGGTCGCTGAATTGTCAACGCGCGACAATGTGAATATATACACCATTGAGGCGGGGCACAATCTCGTTGAAACTTTAGGCGAATATCATGGAGCCGCAACGGTGGTGATTATAAATGCTTGACCCATCACGGCTTCACATGTTGCCGCGTGAACAAAATGTGGACTTGATGAACGATGTTGAAGTTTATAAAGATTTCACGTTGATTGAAAAATGCCCGGCAATTGAGATTTTTCAATGGGTGCGGCGATATACAAGTCCCGGTCAATTTTTAATGACCACCAGTTTCACACCCGAAAAATTTAAGCAATATGCAATAGGCAATATTATTTATAAACGTGACAATGATGAGGCCGCATTCATTGAAGGTCGGCGCGTAATTGTCACATTCGATGGTGATATGCGGTTAATTGTCACCGGACGCTTTCTTTCAAGTTTATTGGATCGGCGCATATTCACCCTAGATGGTGATTTTTTATTGCAACCAATGCTGTCTTTTATTATTAACAATTATTTCCTTGATGGAGCCGGTGCGAATCGTAGTATGGCACCGCTTGTAAGGTTGTTGGAGATCCCCGCCATCGGCAACGAATTAATACATGCCGAATACCGGCGGCATAATGTGCTTGATGCCATTTCGGATTTGGCACAAGAAAACACATTCGGGGTACGTGTGAATCACAACAAGGACAACAGGACATATGACATTGAGTTCCGCAAACCAACCGACAGCATCGCCATTTTTGATAAAGAGTGGGGGAATGTACTTGAACAGGATTATTGGGATGATACGCAGAATTATAAAAATGTCGTTCTCGTTGGTGATTCTTTTATATACAACAACCACATCACCGGATTTGACAGACGCGAAATCCCCGCAAGCGAGCCTCGACAAGGTGCGACACGCTTTGTTCAAACTGCACGTGATGTATTAAATCGCAACCGCGCGGTCAGAACATTATCAAGTCGCATTGATGTAAACAGCATCCAATTTGAATACGGCAAGGATTGGGATTTGGGCAGCATTGTTACCGTTCAAAACAGAGCAATTGGTTTCACAGAAAAAGAAGTCGTAACAGAAGTCATGGAGTTTTTCGATGAGACCGGAAGAAATATTGAAGTAAATACAGGCGATTATGTAGAAAGGGGGCGCTAAGATGATTCCAATTGGTGAAAAAGAAGACATGCTTTTCGGTCCATACAATGCCGAAATAATGCTTGATGATATGGGGCAACCAATATTTGATGTATTGGGTATTCCGGAGGTTGATAGGCAGTACGATAGCACTGATTACGCACTGTTTCAACGTCAAGTCATCAGTAATGGGGTTTTCCCGAATCCGTTAGTATTTCCACCAACTGGCGCAAATTCAGCCGGGTTGCAGATCATGAGTTTCAACAATTCAATGGTGCTAACCATGCGAACCGGAGCCGCATTTGTGGAAGGACGATACTACATTGCGCCGGTTGAGTTTACATTCCCGGTACCGCAAGCACATCTAACACTGGGACGGCGCGACATTGTTGTTATACGGCACGATGTTGTCGCGAGAACATGTCAGCCGTTCTTGATACCGGGTACACCGTCAGCGACACCGCAACCCCCTGCGCTTGTGAGAACGGATGATGTTTGGGATTTGCAACTGTGCATGATAACAGTCAATCCGAACGCGCATCAAATAACACAAGCAAATATTCAAGACACAAGACCCAATAACAATGTATGCGGATTTGTAACCGGGCTTGTGCATGCTGTTGACACAAGAACACTATTTGCACAGATGCAAGCAGATTTAAATGAACAAGTGGCATTTTTTAATCAGCAACGTGCAGCATGGCAAACACAGCAAAATAACTGGATTGCACAACAAAATCAATGGACGGCTGAACAGCGGCAACTATTTGAAACATTGGGGCGAGAAATTCGCGAGTTGATTATTGCAATGGAAACAGGGTCATTTACACTTTTCAATCATAATTTTGATGATTGGAGTGTGCGGCGCGGGTGCGATTACTCAACTGTTTTTACCGCATCTGTTATAACCACCGCAATAAGAGTTGTCGCATTAAATTTCATCCTCGCCACACGAACGACAACATTTAATGCCGATGGCACTATTTTAACAAGCATTACATTTGGACCTTGGACGCACACGGAAGGCAATGTAACGACAGAAACAAGGCAAATTACGATAACACAGCGAACAATATTCAACGCAGATGGAAGTATAAGGAGTGAAGTGCGATGATTGACATGTTAAGGCATTTTATAGGACTTGCGTCAGACACTGCAAATGCGAATGGCAATGTCATACAGTCCATTCGAGAAGTGCTTGCGCGGTTGTCACCTACAAGAGCAAATAATTTAGATAATTTAAACATGAATTTAAATACTGTTATTGGCCCGGTCAATGCCACTGGTGGCACGGCGGTAGCCGGTGGTGCCAATGCAAAGCTGAACTCAATTATCAATCGTCTTGAAGTGCTTGGTGTTGTTGTGCGCGTAAGCGTACAAAGAGGAATCCATAGCAGTGCTCAATTTGGTTTAGCAGCCAATCAGCTGGACGTAGGAGGCTCAGTATCTTCGCCTGTTCGCAATTTAGTTGTATGGGCTACTGTTAATTTGGCAAGAACTCTTAATGTTCCGTTATTGCGAAACGTAAGTGTTCATGGCGCGGCATTGCAAACAAATATACCCGAACTTTTCAGTGCTGGTGCTGTTATGGGATATGATGTGGGTATCAATATAACAAGGACAGGACAACAGGCACACGCCAATGTAAATGCGACAATTGATACCGGAGCAACAGGATTGGGTATTGTTACGAGGATAAGCAATACAGCCTCGGAATCATTTTTAACCACAAGTTTTAATTTTAGGGTAACTGAATTTGCTTGGGAATTAACTACATTTAATTAATCAGGAGGCAAATATGAACAGCAATGAGGCAAGCCGAAGAGATGTTTTTGAAAATATGCAGCACGCGGATTTACTGAAAGTCATTAATGAACTACCGGCAGAAGAAAAAACAGAACTGATGCGATTGATGGGTGAACGTGGCTTGTCTTTTGAGCAAAATTCATATTTCTATGCCCAACTTGACGAAGATGGCCGCGTTGTTGGGGTGTCACAATTGAGTGATTTAATAACCGCCGATTCACACGGTCGTGAAATCTGTGACCGCATGAAACAGATTGAATTTATGGACAAAAACCTAATCGACATGTTTTATGTAGACGAACGATATGTTGACGCTGCCTACTTTGTGCGATACGAAGCCGACAATCCGGTGGACGCAAAGACAGCACCGGAGGGCACGGAATTAACAGGGTACGATAATGTTACACAAGACGAGTATGAACGTGCACTGGCAATCCTTTACCCACCACCAAAGACTGAAACCGATAAGCGGCTTGACGCGATAGAGGAAACCCTTAAAACCATCTTAGATGCGGTATCGAAATGATCAAGCTGATACAGGTAATCTGTTTAATTCTGTCAACGCTCGGTCTTCAAAATTATAATGGGAACCGTCTGTATAATCCATATGCAAACGGTTCTCATTTTTCTTGTGACGAAATGGACATGCTGTACCGTATCGCTTGGGCAGAAGCACGTGGTGAGGATGATAAAGGTATTATCCTTGTCATTAATGTCATCATAAACCGATTATACGATGATGGCTTATTCAAGGATCAACGCACATTGTACGATGTGTTGTTTGCACCGAATCAGTTCAGTCCTATCCGCGACGGCTCGTTTGACAGAGCCACACCATGCGCAAGAATCAAAGATGCGGTGCATAAAGCCTTAAACGGCACGGACTACTCACAGGGCGCGTTATTCTTCAATATGACCACCATACAGCATACAAGCTGGGCTGGTCGTAATCGAACGTGGTTGTTTAATCACGGAACACACAGCTTTTATTTATAGATTGGAGTGATCATATTGAATGTGAATGATTTCATGACACCGGAGCAACGATTTGAACATGAGCATCGTCAGCATGAAATGAGAGCAGTACAAAAACTGCGCCAACCTCAAAAACAACACAAGGAGTACACGAATCAAGTGTTTTGCGTTTCGTCCATTTCATACATCGTGCTGCTTGTTATTGCAGTGGTTATGTATTATGTTTTCGGCGAAATACCAACGGAAATCGTTAAGTGGACAAGCATTGTATATGGTGGGATATTCATTTCCTACTGTGGTAAATGTGCATATGAAGGCGGTGGCAGATGAGTATCAATTATTTTATTTATTTGCTTATCGGTATTTTTTGTAGTAGTGGGATATGGGGATTGATTCTACACCAAATCAATAAGAGAGACGGCAGAACAAAACTTTTGCTCGGCTTGTGTCATGACCGTATTTTTACACTCGGCATGGAGTATCTGCGGCGCGGATGGGTGACGAGAGAAGAACTAACCGTAATTAATAAATATCTCGCCGAGCCGTATTTCAAACTCGGCGGCAACGGTGTCGTCAAACAAGTAATGTCAGAAATAATCGAGCTACCTATTAAGGAGCCGGGATATATAGGTGAATAGTATCCGGCTTTTTTGCTTGGAGGGAATAACATGAACGTTGAGCTAGTAAATATCAGACAGCTTCCTTGGATTAACAGAGGATTTGTATATCAAATTCTCGACCTCTTAACCGGCTTGCAATACGGTATTGTGGGAGAGCACAACAACCAAAGACACACAGATTATGTGTGCGCGAGCAAGGAAGACATGTTAATAAAGTTGCAAACTGCAAATGGCAATTTTATAAATAACTGGGATGCAAGGCCGTGTATTCTAATTATCGACAACAATGACGGTCGTGGTATTCGCTGCTTTGCTGCAGCGACCAATAACGCTGCACATGCACCCGATAAGCGCTGGCTGCGCGACCCCGCCGATATTGGGCACACCGGGCACTTTTGCGTATGGGTGCTTGATGCAATCACCGGACAACCGGGTCAAACGCTCACGGCCGCACAACTTGCATACCAAACAAGTATGCGGGACGCTGTACGCGAAGCGTATAGGCTTGCACAAGAGATGTACAGTGGTGGTGTTGATGACGAAATGACAGAGATGCGATTTAACATCTTCGGCGAATCAATGACATTTCCGGCTATTATTAAAAACGATGTCACGTTTGGGCAAGTGCGACCGATTTTAGAAGCCTGTGGACTTACTGTTGGTTGGGATACGGAAACTGCGACAGTGATTGTTACCGGAGGCAAGAATCATGTTGACCGCGAAACGATTGAACATATCTTGAAAGATGTCGGAGCTTCATTGACACGGCATTTGATGTAACGTATACGGTCAATTATCCAGTGATACATCCCGTACAGTTTGGAACTTCGACAGATCATTCTAACAACTATTAATTGACATTTTCACGATAATCGCTGAAAATGAATAATGCAGTGTTAAAATGAACTGGAGATGATGTCCGTGACAGTGTTCAAACTAAAAGATACACCCGCTGAAAAATATTACAAAGGTTGTGGGCATGGGATTCTTGTTGTCCGTGATAAAATACCCGAAACCGTTGTATATGATGGGTATGAGTTGACCCCCGAAAATCAATCAACTGACGGCGTTCAGTTTTATTCCGGCATGGTCAGTTGTTATGAATTTGTGGTTGAACGTGAATTGAATTGGTTAGAACAAGGCTATTTTAGTATTTCGTAGTTTAATTGCTTATCAAGGCTCCCGGTCTTTATGGCCGGGAGTTTTTTTGTTTGTTGTGGCATCCAATTTTATACGCACTCTCTTACTTGTCATTTTTTCGTTAAAGTGTCTTATATAAAACAATGAACTGTCGATATTTTCTCGGTGGTTGAAATAAAAAAGCCCAAAGGTTCGACATCACACTTAAATGATGTTTACTGCTAAAGGCTTATTAATGTTGTGCTCTTGAGTGGCACATATAGATTTACTTTGTTTTTTTGTTGTCTGAATTCTGTTTTGTATTACGTGAGCCGTATATATGGTTTATTTCCGTGTGCCGAATAAATATCCAAGTATGAATGTTACAACGGTTGAGAATATTCCTATTACTTCCGATGTTTTAATGGTTGTTGCCGGTGAAAACGTATAAAATACATAAACAGCCAAAATTGAAAATAGCAAGCCAATAACAAGTATGTTTGCTTTTTTTATTAAGTCTATTTCCACTTTTTGATTATGTTTATATATGCCAGATTTTAATGACATTGCATTTACTCGGTCATGCTGCGGGTTTGTTTTGAGTTGTTTACTTGTTATCTGCTTGAGTTCTTCATCCATGCCACGCTTCATCCTTTATTTCATCGTCAAGTAAGTAGAGTTCGGATCTGTCAAATGCTTTTGTCCATGCGGTATCGTCTTTGTGTGTCAAATCAGACAATTCCGTTGCACTGTGCCATCTATATTTATTTAAGACATAATTTATTGCATCGTAAACACGATCATGATCCTTTGATACAATAGGAACACCTTTGGATGTAGTATATACATAATCATTGATATTTTGCTTGCTACTGGATTTAAATTCATGAAAAACAGATGGCAGAACTGGTCCACGCTCCCACACCTCAAAATATTCATCAAATAATGGAACACCAGTATCTTTCAAATGTTTCTTATATATGAAGTAAAGAAGTTTTTGCATTTTCATTGGCGATACTTGTGTGTTGTGTTTTTTTGCATCATAAATAATATTATTTGCTATTAATATTGCTGGATTATACTTATTCATATTCTGCTCCTGTTTGTCATTGTCGTTTTTGTGTGTATTTTATAATAAGTGCGGTTGATAAAATTTAACAAACAACGGAAATGCATATAACTTGAAATGAATCGTATCATAACAACGAAAGTATTGTCAATAAAATCGGGAATATCTTTGCAATATTTTATAAATATTTAGCATTATCCCTTTCTATCGCCTCCGCAATCGCTCTTTTGACAAACCCATTAAGGCTTTCGCCCATAGCTTCCGCATGGGCTTGTATAACTTCTTTTTCGCCTTTTTGAACCCGGATGGGTAATTGGTCATATGCTTTTGCATTATATCTGTTTTTTACCGCACTCGATGTTTTTGTTTTTGCCATAACACACCTCCGTAGTAATTATACAACACAAAACATACTGATACAAGTATGCATATTGCACATACTTATAGCAATAATCTGGTTGAAACTTTGGTCATTCTGTCAATATAAATACTTATAGCAGTATGTTATAATATATTTACAAGGTCAAACAAACCTTGAATCACTTGGCAGGAGGTAGAAAGAAGTGAGCGATGAGATGACAAGAAGCGAACTGGTAGCATTTCTCGAAGTTTTGGCAAAACTGGTGGAATCAACCGCCGAAGATGCGAAAGATGCGGCACGAATCATCAGAGAAGCAAAACCGGAATAAAAAAATAAGTTCCCTACACAGTCGAAAGTAAAGGGAACTTACAAGGAAAATTCGGTGGCAGTCCTGCCACTTCCACCGCTTCCATTATACAAAGGCAGGATAAAAAATACAAGATGGGAGTAAAAAACATGACAGAAACACGCAAGCTAACCGGACACGTCAAGAAGCGTTTAGAACTCTTCTTTGCTGATGAACATCCACAATTGGAAATCAAAACCATTTACGAAGAACTGTATGAAAACGGCGACAACAAAGATTATAAAATCATTACAAAATGCGATAAGCGATTTTATTTCAACAAAACTCAATCAGATCCATGTTTTTGGATTTCATACTAAGCTTACATCAAGGGGCGGTTTAAGTGCCGCCCCAAAGTATATTTAAAGGAGCAACTACGATGACAGAATCGAAAATCAAAGCACTATTTTTGCAACGCTTCCATGTTGAGAACGAAGATGAAATTTGGGTCTATTATAATGACTACGATTACGAAGTTAGATCAAATGATTTTACTTACATCTACGATGCGGGTCGCGACAAATTTGTACGCGTAGACGGATACTAGAAAAGGAGTGCGAAAATGAAAAAATATTACATGGTTCTATCGAATGACAATAAATTAGAAATATCAAGGTCAACTCGGAGCATGGAAAACACATACATCTATTGCGGCGACATTTCCGCGAAGACGGTTAAATTGACGAAAGAACAAAGAGACATCGTAAAATCACACGGCTTTAATGATGTCGCACATGGAAGGGTTGATGAGCATGGAAATATCAGCATAAAAGGGTTTCGACACTAAAAAGGAGAACTGCTATAATGGCAAAACGCAATTTAACGCAAATTAAAACCTTAGACACCGTAATTGCACAAGAGGGAATCAGAATAACCTTTGATGATTGGCTTGGTGAGTATATAGCTGTTTGTGGTCATGGTTGGTCGGAGCGGCGCGAGTACGGAAAAACGAAAAGAGAGGCTGTGTATAATGTTTTAAACAGACCATATGCGTTAGCTGGTGGCGGGTGGGGTTAATTAGCAAGGCTCATCAGACACGTGCCAAAAGTGTGACAAATGATAATCAACAAAACCTTGAGAATGCTGATAGCACAGGGCTTTGTGGCAGTTTAACTTTTAGCCTCCAAAACCGGATGTCGTGGGTTCAAGTCCTACTGCGCCTGAAACAAAGAAGAATCAGCCTTAAACAGTGCTGGTTCTTCTTTTGTTTTGTGGAAATGTGCTTTCGTACATGTTATCGGTTCGGATTTACAACAAAAGGGATTTTTAATCTGATTGTATGGTTTGCTCTGTGTGTTATGATGTTAGATATGGATGGGAAATAGCGCGATCAATGCTATTATTTTGTGCAATTAAAATCTTTTAAGTACCACGTTGGCACAGGGTTATTCATGTTGTCGAACCAGTGCAGAATGCGCTGAACATCAACCAAACCTATCTCCGGATTTCCTTCTTCGTAAGTTTCATTCAGTATTGCGATCGCATCACAGGCAAAGTAAAATGCAAGCATACTGAAAAACTCCTGTGGCGGTTCGCCACCGAAGTAACCCTTTAAAAATCCCGTGGAATAGCGTGGGCTTATTTCATTATCCCAATCTTCCATAAAAATTATGTCTACCCACGGGTCACCATAACCCTTTTCAAATATTTCATAATTGAAGTCAATAACGCCCAGGCTATCATCTGGCAACATAATAATATTTGAATCAATAAAATCACTATGGATAAGTGTTTGTGGTCTGCCTTTAATCAAGTGTGCATTGTCTTGAATATATTTTATTAACACGTCTACTTCTGCAAATTTTATATCTTCATTGTTATAACAGTCGATTGATTCTTGTACATATTCCATAAACCAATCTTCCCAAGGCTCAGCATCGCTTAGCGCGGGTATCGTATGGATTAGACGCAGCAACTCGCCTGCTTTAACACCACTGCTGTATTGCTCTACTTCGGTCATGTTTGGTAATAGTGACTGTAAATCTTCTCCTTCGAGCCAACTCAATAACTGATAGACATTTTTACCATCGTTACAAAAACCAAAATCTATGGGTTTTGAAATGGGAATGCCAAGCGTAGCAACACGCTCCAACATACGATACTCGGCTGCTTTTATATCGGTATTTTCGATGTCGGAGATTCGTAGGAGCAACTTTTGCCCATTTGCGGTTTCGATAAGGTATTTTTTGTCACTTGATGCACCCTTTGTTATAGATTCAATTTTGACAAATGTATCGTAGCATGGGATGTCTGTCATCATTACCTCCTAATGAAGCATTATAATTTTTATGCACCTAGAAATTTTTCGATTTAATTAATTCCGAAACCACTTTGATGTCCGGTGCGACGACACGGTCTTGAAACATGGCTGGGATGATTTCTCGTATTTTATGATAAATTGGAGCCGTACCATCACCGAGTCTGGTTGGCAGTTGTTGCCCTCTACGCCATTTGGGTTGTTCAAGCGTGGTTGCATTTGCACGCACGACACCATTTCGTCTTAGATCGACCGCTTGTGCGGAGGTCAATAATTCCATAGAAATTACCTGTGTAACATTTTCTAAGATTTGTGCGGCTTTTCTTGCTGCAATGGTACCCATGGATACATGATCTTCTTGGTTGTTGGAACTGGAAATAGAATCCACACTCGCAGGGTGGGCTAAAACTTTATTTTCGGATACGAGTGCGGCAGCAGAATATTGTACAATCATAAATCCTGAATGCAAGCCACCCATACTTTCATTCGCTGTAAGATAGGCCGGAAGCCCATTTGAAAGATCTTTATTGACCATGCGTTCTAAACGGCGTTCTGCAATATTGGCAAGTTCTGCAAGTGCGATGCTTAAAAAATCCATAGCCAGCGCAATGGGTTGTCCGTGAAAATTACCGCCGGAAATCGCTTGGGCATCATAAATGTCTGTATAGCTAAAAATTGTTGGGTTATCCGTCACCGCGTTCATTTCACGCTCAATAATTTTTTTGACATAATAAATCGCGTCACGGCTGGCACCATGTACTTGTGCTGTACAGCGCAGTGCGTATGCATCTTGCACGCGCGCAATGTCTGAAGATGTTTTCATATTATATAAAAACGTAGAATTGGCGGTGTTTTCGCGCATCGTTTTGGCTGAAATTTTTTGTCCGTCTTGTCTGCGTAATTTATGAATGCGTGCATTAAAAGCATCGATTCTGCCATTTAATGCTTCAAGTGACATTGCCGCAGATTTTTCAGCGATTTCTAATAAATATTGTGCATCATATAATGTCAATGCGCCTATGGCCGTCATGCATTGTGTACCATTGTTCAGCGCCAAACCTTCTTTGGCTTCAAGCTCTATGGTTTCGATACCGGCTTGTTTCATTGCCTCTGCGCCGTCCATCTGCACACCGAGATAAAATGCCTCACCTTTGCCCAAAAGCGGCAAAATCATATGTGAGAGGGGACATAAGTCACCACTGGCACCCAATGAGCCTTTTTCCGGTACAACCGGTGTGAGTCCTTTGTTGAGTAGTTCGATGAGTTTTTCCAGTGTACTTAAACGAATGCCGGAATATCCTTGTGAAAGTGATTTAATGCGCAGTAAAATCATCGCACGCACAACATCCACCGGCAAGGGCGCACCCACACCACAAGCATGGCTTTCAATAAGATTGCGCTGCAATAAATGCGCTTCCTGCGGATTAATAAATTTATTATAAAAACTGCCAAAACCGGTGGTTACTCCATATACGATATGCTTGGATGCCACCATATGTTCAACGGCTGCACGTGAAATATTAATTTGTTCTTTTACTTCAGTGGATAAATACACGCGAACATTTTCCCTTGCCACTAAAATAAGTTCTTCAAGCGTAAGGTCCTCATTGGTGATGACTACTTTCTGATGTGCCATATTTTTCTTTACGCCTCCTTTATTCGTGGCTTATAAATCGTTTTAATGTATCAATAATTTGATCTATATCAGTGCGGCGAACATCATGGTGCGTAACAAAACGGTATAACCCATGTTCAGCACCATTTGATTTAATGCCATTTTCATACAAATATGAAACAAATTTTACATGATCAAAATTCGTTTTGGTTATTTTGAAAAAAACCATATTAATGTGAACCGATGCAATATCCAGTTCAATGTGGGGCATTTGTTTTAATTGCGCTGCAAGATATGACGCATTGTCATGATCTTCATGAAGCCGCTGTGTCATTTGGTTTAGCGCCAATAAACCGGCAGATGCCAATATGCCTGTTTGCCGCATCCCGCCACCCAATAATTTACGGTGCTTTTTTGCACGATGTATAAAGGCTTTCGATCCGCACAGCATAGAACCAACCGGTGCGCACAATCCTTTGGAGAGACAAAACATTACAGAATCACAATACTGTGTGATGTTCTGTGCCGTACAGTTTAGTGCCACAGCCGCATTGAACAATCTGGCACCGTCTAAATGTACCGGAAGATGGTACTTTTTTGCGGCATCATAGGCTGATTTCATATCATCAAGCGATACCACTGTGCCATTTGATAGTGCATTTTCAAGGCAGACCATGCCGGTGTCGGGATAATGAATGTCTTCTCCGCGCACCGCATCGTCAATGTCAGCTTCAGTAATAAGGTCGTTTGTAGATTTGATGATTTTATAATTGACGCTTGACAATATCGCTGCACCACCCACTTCATGCGCAACAATGTGATAATGTTCATGAACAATAATTTCATTGCCTCTGTTTGTGTGACCCATTATGGCGAGTTGATTGCCCATGGTGCCGGACGGTACAAAGAGTGCCGCTTCTTTTCCGGTCATGGCAGCGGCAAGCGTTTCAAGTTCTTTGGTTGTTGGGTCGTCATCATACACATCATCTCCGACAATGGCAGCGCACATGACGTTGCGCATGGCATCCGTGGGTTGTGTCACAGTATCCGAACGTACGTCTATAAATTTCATGGGTTAATATCCTTTAAAATTGTTTGATAAATTGAATGTGCAAGTTCATTTGCGTGGTCAACCATGATTTGACCTTTTTGCCGATAACCGGAAACAAATTCGTTATCCTTAATGCCGGCGATATTAATGAGGACATTTAACCATGCCGATTTAACAGCCGCATCTAAATTTAAAGCCGCCACCCCAAGATCAGACGCTGCATTAACATTGGTTTTTCCGACTGCCATCTGTGTCAACTTTAATGCATCAAACCCTAAATTCATCACATCTAATGGCACTTTCGCCGCATTTTTAAGTGCTGCTTGCATTGCCGCAGAGCGTGCTGATTTTTCATCATCGGTTTCCTTTGGCATTGAAAAAACAGCAGATACGCCGTTGTATGCTTCTGTATCAAGGTCAATAAGTTTAATAAATTGATCATGCAGCGTTTCAGCATCTTCGATGATTTTTTGAATCAGTGCATCATGTTCTGCATATTTTTTCTTTCCGGTCGTCAGCAGTGCCACCATTTTGGTTAAACCAATACCCATTGCTGCGCATGTTGCGGCAACAGACCCACCACCGGGTGCCGGTGACGATGATGCGATGCTTTTATTAAATTCTGACAAAGTCATGTCGATGAGTAACATATATTTAAACTCCTTTATGAATGGATCAATACTCCATTTTTTATGACTGATGAAACTTGGTTATTTCCATAACGGTAAAACAAATAATCAAGATCCGGACATGCCCAGATGATGAGGTCGGCATCTTTTCCGACTTCAATACTGCCTTTGGTTTGTTCAAAACCAATTGCTGCGGCTGCATTGAGTGTCGCCGCGGTTAGTGCTTCAGCCGGTGTCATTTTTAATTTCAAATACGCCAAATTTAAGACCAACTGCATGTTGAAATTGGGAGATGAACCCGGATTAAAATCAGTGGCAATGGCAACAGGGATGTTCATGTTGATCATATCTCTTGCGCGTGCATATTTTTTATTTAAATAAAAAGATGTCGCCGGAAGCAAAACCGCAATGGTGCCGGACTGTGCCATTTGCTGTAAATCTTCATCGGATGATTCAAGCAGATGTTCTGCGGAGATTGCATGGTGTTTCGCTGCCAGCGCAGCACCACCCATCGGGACAATTTCATCCGCATGAATTTTTACATTGAAACCGAGTTTTGATGCCGCAGACAAAATTTGGTCCGACTGTTGTATTGTAAATACTGAATTTTCAGTAAAGACATCACAAAATTCAGCCAATGCGTCTGCTTTAATTTGCGGCAGCATGGTTTGAATGATAAAGGACACATATGCATCAGGATCATTTTTATATTCATCCGGTATCGCATGTGCACCCATAAATGTGGCCGCAATATTATATGACGCAGACAATGCCTTAATAACTTTTAATTGTTTGATTTCAGTATCCATATCAAGCCCGTAACCGGATTTAATTTCAGCGGTCGTGGTGCCATGTACCAACATTTCATTTAAATAATGCTTGGCTTTGTCATACAGCTCATTATATGTCGCCCCGCGCGTTGATGTAACGGTTGATAAGATGCCGCCTCCGGACTTTAAAATGTCAAGATAGGATGCACCGGCAAGTTTCAAATTCAGTTCATGTTGGCGATAGCCGCCAAAAACCAGATGTGTATGCGCATCAATCAAACCGGGTGTGACAAGTGATCCCTTACAGTCAATTTTTGTTATTGTATCAAGGGCATCATCTTGAGTGCCTATATATGTGATTTTACCGTCATGAATACCGATGCACGTATGATTCAGAACATGAATTTGTCCTTGCGCCCGGCCTTTATGTGCGGCTGATCCTATGGGTGTTGCCAATTGTCCAATATTGGTGAGTAGAAGATCCAACATGGCTAAACAAGGTGGTTTTCAAGAACTTGTTTGTTGTAATCAAAATCCTTAATTTGCATGTAATATTCAGCAGAATCAATCAGCGCTTTTGCCGGTGCAAGGCCGATAAGTTCTGTGGATGTAATGCAAACCCCATACCGTTTGGCTTCTGCTTTAATAAGCTCAAGCACACGATAAATCGGGGTCACTTCATAATTGACCAGATTCATGGATACCTGTGCGCAGTCCAAATCATCCATCATGATGCCAATGGCTTTGGCGCATTTAAGCCCGCCGGAAGAACCCCTAATGGCTTTGGCGATGTTGTTTGCAATGTCTATGTTGTTGGTCGACAGGTTCGCATTAAACGCAATGAGCGGCATTCTTGCGCCGACAGCAACCACCCCGGCGGTAGGATGTGGTGCAGCATTGCCATAATCGGGTTGCCAATTTTTTAAGGTCATTTTTTTTGCCATGCCTTCGAACTCGCCTTTACGGATGGCGGCAAGGTTTTTGCGTTTTTCACTGCTTGCCGATTCTTCATATAAGAAGACCGGGATGCCTGCATCTTTTGAAACGGCTTCTGCCACTTCACGGGAAATTTCGATGCATTCTTGCATCGTAACGCCTTTAATCGGTACAAAGGGGATCACATCGACCGCACCCATGCGTGGATGTTCTCCGGTATGTTTGGTGAGGTCGATTTTTTCTGCGGCATATTGGGCCAATTGAATGGCCGCAGTTTTAATACCCGTTTCATCACCAACCAATGTGATCACGGTTCTGTTGTGACTTGCATCCGGTGCACAATCGAGCAGTGTGACACCCGGTACGTTTTTCGCAATGTTTGCCAAGCCCTGAATAATCTCCTGATCGCGACCTTCGCTAAAGTTTGGAATGCATTCAATGATTTTTGTCATTTTTTCCTCCTGTTATTTCATATCAATTTTTTAATGAGTTCATCGTTGGCGATAAAGGGTAGGGTGATATGTCCGCCAAGTCCATTGTCTTTATTGTACATGTTTGCTGTGTACATTGAGTGTTCGTTGCGTGCCCATGCACGCCGTGCAATACCACCCATAACATCCCACATCATTGCAGATTCAATGATTTCTGCGGCACGATCACTGCCATCAAGCACCATTCCAAAACCGCCATTAATGGATTTGCCAATCCCCACACCGCCTCCATTGTGCAGTGCCACTAAGGACATTCCGCGTGCGGCATTGCCGGCAAAACATTGTGTTGCCATGTCTGCCATTACATTGCTGCCGTCTTTTATGTTGCTGGTTTCCCGAAACGGTGAGTCGGTACCGGAAACATCATGATGATCTCTGCCCAACATAATGGGACCGACTTCACCATTTTTCACCATTTCATTAAACTTGAGCGCAATCTTGGTTCTTCCTTCAGCATCTTGATATAAAATCCGCGCCTGTGTTCCGACGACCATTTTGTTTTTTTCGGCATCACGCACCCAATTATAATTGTCACGATCTTGCGGTCTGCGGTTCGGATCGATACAATCCATCGCGGCTTGATCTGTTTTTCGTAAATCTTCCGGCTTTCCGGACAAGCAAACCCAGCGGAATGGTCCATACCCATAATCAAACAATTCAGGTCCCAAAATATCTTCGACGTATGATGGAAAGATAAATCCATCTTTTTCATCAATACCATTTTTTGAAACTTCTTTTACACCGGCGTCATAAACCGCTTTTAAAAATGAATTGCCATAATCAAAGAAATATGCACCACGTTTTGAGAGTTCTTGAACCAATTCAATATGTTTTCTAAGGGTCTCATCGACAAGACGCTTAAATTGTTCCCTATCGGTTGCAAGCAATTGCGTACGTTCTTCAAATGAAACCAGCGGACAATAACCGCCATCATAAACATTATGACAACTTGTTTGATCCGAAAGCAAATCAACATGGATGTGATGTTCAACAGTATATGCCAAAAGATCTACAATATTTCCGTGGTATGCAATAGACATGGGTTCTCTTTTATCTAAAGATTGTTTTGCAAGTGCAAATACTTCCTGTAAATTGTTTGAGACGACTTTAACCCAGCCTTGTTCATGGCGTGTTTTAATGCGTTTTTCATCGACTTCCGCAATGATGCCGACACCACCGGCAATCTCAATGGCTTTTGGTTGTGCACCGGACATACCACCCAGTCCGCTGGTGATAAATAATCGCCCGGCCAAGTCTTCTTCAATGCCGAGCCCAAGCTTTAAACGTCCGGCATTAATAATGGTATTAAATGTGCCGTGTACAATGCCCTGCGGACCGATGTACATCCAGCCCCCGGCAGTCATTTGACCGTAATTTGACACACCCATTTGTTGTGCAATTTCCCAATCTACCAAATTATCAAACATTCCGACCATGAGTGCGTTGGTAATGATGACCCTCGGAGACGTTACATGCGACGGAAACAGTCCCAGCGGATGTCCGCTGGAAATGACAAGTGTTTGGTTTTCAGTAATTTCTTCTAAATAACGTTTGATTAAACGATATTGCATCCAATTAGCGCACACAGAGCCTGTTTCTCCATATGTGACAAGCTCATATGGATACAGTGCGGTTTCAAAATCCAAATTGTTGTCAATCATAACCTGGAAGGCTTTCCCTGCAAGACAGCGCCCGCGGTATGCGTCAACAGGTTTTCCATAAATGCGGCCGGCCGGGCGATAACGGTACCCATAAATGCGCCCAAAAGTCTTTAATTCAGTTAAGAATTCCGGCGCAAGTGCTTCATGTAATTCAGTCGGGATGTAACGCAGTGCATTTTTTAACGCAACCTGCGTTTGTGCTTCGGTGAGCCGAAACCCACGTGATGGTGCACGATTAATACCCTCTATGAAATCCGGATAATCGGGCAAAACATTGGGGAGCACAAAATTCATTTTTACCTCCAAGATTCACATTATATTTAAATTCATGCCGCCGATGGCGGCGAAACAAATTTGTTTCTCAAATGTTTCACACTTCTTGAAACAACTTTTTTGAGCGTTTGTGCGCGATATAAATAAATACAGCCGCCACCCCTCGCATTATACCAACAACAAACAGTGCGTTGCGGTTTCCTATAAGCGTAAGCAAAAAATGCGCAAAAAAAGGTGCAAGAAACAAACTAACATTTAATAATGTGTTATAAAATGCAATATAGGTCATGCGGTTGGTGTCCGGAGTGGCTTCTAAAAGGCCATTGAGCATTGCGGTATTGATGCCGATGGCAGAAAATCCGGTGATGGCAGATGCAATGACCATAATGTGTACATTGGGTACCAATGGCCAAATAAAACAGTTGATCGCAAGCAAAACCACGGCGACAATAAAGGTGTGATTGTTACCATGTCTGCGCAGCAGTGATTGCCAAAAACGTCCGGAAAGAATGATGGAAATACCCGAAGCAATCGCAAAAATAGCCAGCCAAAATTCTGTCGCACCCAGTGTAATGACTTGATGTATTGAAAAAAGAGGCCATCCCGCTTGCCATGTAAATGCAAAGATGAGTGCCGGAATACAAAATGCTTTAAATTTTTTATCCTGTATAATATTTATTAAATTCATTTGCTCGTGCTTTACCGGCTCCGACGGCTTGCCGCCGGTTTTTAAAAAATCTTCTAAATCCATAACGGGTGCTGATGCGATTTGTAGTTTGTTAAACACAAAGACCTCAACCATACCCAGAATAAACGCACCAATGAAAAAAAATTGATACATAATCATACGCTGCGCTTCATTGCTTGGAATAAATGTAATGGCAAGACCGGTAAAAATAGTCACAATGGGGATAATGGCTTGTCCAAACTTTGTACGCAGTGCAATGGCTTGACCGCGCATGGTACCGTTAAAAATTGAACCCAAGAGACTTTGCAATGATGTTTGTGATAAAGAATCCGGGAAATTCATGATGGCAACCAACACCACAAACAAAAGTGGTTTCATTTGTGCCGGAAATACCGGCAAGAAGGCGATGAACAAAAGCATGGTTCTGCTGATCATAATAAATGCTGCGGTGGCGCGTTTTTTGTTGGTAAAACGTCTAAATAAAAAAGCTCCGGGCAAGAGAATTAATGCCGCAACCAAGCCCGGAAGCGCACTTAAAAGGGCGATTTCAAATGTTCCCCCTCCAAGTCTTTCAAGAAATTTTACGGAGAACGGCCGCCATAAATTATTTACAACATCAAACAAAAGGCCATACATAATAAAAAACCATATGTTTGTACCTTTCATGCTTCTCATATCGCTGCGCAATGATGAAATGCTGTCACCAATACGTGCCGGGATGTTGCTGAAATTAATATGAAAACGCAATTAAATCACGCCTTTTCAACCCAAAGGATAATGTCATTGCCGTTAATATTCCATTGTTTGGCATAACTATTGGCAGGGGGCTCAGACATTTTACAGGTATCCGCCAACACTTCGGTTTCAATGTCCGTGCCCAGAACTTGGAATACATGATTTAACACCGTATTGTCAGAATAACCAATGTGTATTCTGTCGGTAATGTTATAATCAGCTTCCTTACGCATGCTTTGCAATTTGCTGATGATTTCGTTTTTATGCCCTTCAAGAATGAGCGCATCGGTTAATACTGTATCCAGCACAACCGTTATACCGAAATCAGATGCCGCAGCAAATCCATCTTTTTGCAACGTTTCAATAAGGACATCGTCCATGGTCAATACAACGTTTACACCATCAATGTCTTGTTCAAAATTGCCTGCTTTTAGTGCCTTTAATGCACCAGTGGGATTTTCATTGAGTGCCGCAGTAATTTTAGGGATTAATTTACCATATTTAGGTCCTAATGTTCTTAGTTGCGGCTTAAACAAAATGGATGAATATTCGGATGCATCTTCAATGAACTGAACCGACTTTACATTCAGTTCTTCCGCAATGACATCAACAAAGGATGCTGACGGTGTGGCGGCACCCGGAGGCATACATACCAGCATATTACTCAGTGGTTGACGATTTTTAACATTGGATGTATTTCGCGCAGAACGGCCAAGCACGACGATGTCCATAATTTGTGACATTTGTTGTTCCAGTTCCTTATTAATAAACCGCACATCAGATATGGGGTAATCGCACAAATGAACACTTTCAGGTGCATTTAAATCCAGTGATACCACCATGTTTTGATATATATTTTCAGACATAAACGGAACAAATGGCGCGGCCAGTTTGGTCACCGTGACAATGGCATAATGCAGTGTTTTGAAGGCATTTATTTTATCCTGCGGCATACCGCTGACCCAAAAACGTTCACGCGAACGGCGTAAATACCAATTGGACAAATCATCCACAAACCCATCCAACATTCTGGCAGGTTCTACAACTTCAAAACGTGACAATGCGGCATCAACATTTTTAGTCAATGTGTTTAACCGTGACAGCAGCCACTGGTCTAAAATGGATGGCTCATGCACTTGATGTTCATAGGGGTTAAATTGATCAATATCCGCATACAACACATAAAATGCATAAGTATTCCATAACGTACCCATAAAGCGGCGTACGCCTTCATTAACGGCCTCATCGGAATAACGGAAATTGATCCATGGTGCAGAATTTGAATATAAGAACCAGCGCACGGCATCAGCGCCATGTTTGTTCAGTGCATCCATGGGGGATACGGCATTGCCCTTAGACTTGCTCATTTTTTGACCCTTTTCATCAAGGCCATGTCCGAGCACAATAACATTTTGGTAGGGGGATGTGTTAAAGAGCATGGTTGAAATGGACATCAAAGAGTAGAACCAACCGCGTGTTTGATCCACTGCCTCAGAAATAAATGCCGCAGGGAATTGTTCTTTGAACGTTTCTTGATTTTCAAACGGAAAATGCCACTGTGCAAAAGGCATTGACCCGGAGTCAAACCAGCAATCAATAACTTCCGGTGTACGGTTCATAACAGCATGACATTTTGTGCATGTAATTGTGACAGCATCAATGTATGGACGATGCAGTTCAATATCATCCGGACAATTATCAGAACGTTCTTTAAGTTCGGCAATTGATCCAATCATGTGCCTGTCACCGCAATGTGTACATTCCCAAATGGGTAATGGGGTTCCCCAATAACGTTCACGAGAAATGGACCAATCGATGACATTTTCTAAGAAATTGCCAAATCGGCCCTCTTTCATATGTTCAGGCATCCAGTTAACGGTGTCATTGCTTTGAAGGAGCTTGTCTCTTAATGAACTCACGCGGATAAACCATGCATCGCGGGCATAATACAATAGTGGTGTGTCGCAACGCCAGCAGAATGGGTAGTTGTGTACATAGGGTGCTTTTTTGTACAGTTGACCACGGATTTTAAGGTCTTTTAATATTTCAGGATCTGCGTCTTTAACAAACAATCCCTTAATAAAATCCGCTTCATCGGTGAAATTTCCTTCGGCATTGACAAGTTGAATGAAGGGAAGGTTGTATGCTTTTGATATGCGTGAATCGTCTTCACCAAATGCCGGTGCAATGTGTACAATACCGGTACCGTCGGATAATGTGACATATCCATCGCACACCACGGTACAATAATTGTCCGCTTCTTGCGGTACAAAATTAAAAATCGGTTCGTATTTTAATCCTTCAAGGTCGCTGCCTTTAAAAGACGCAATGATCTCAACATCATCACCCATAACAGGCGCAACGAGGTCTTTTGCAAGGATGTATATTTTCTCGTTTTGTTTTACCTTTACATAATCATATTTAGCATTGACACACAATCCGACATTTGATGGCAATGTCCATGGCGTGGTCGTCCATGCAAGGAGGTATTCATTGTCTTTTTCTGCAACTTTAAAATTGACATACGCAGAAGTGTCTTTTACTTCCTTATATCCTTGTGCGACTTCATGGCTGGATAGTGGGGTGCCGCATCGTGGACAATAGGGTACCACCCTGTACGATTTATAGACAAGGTCTTGTTTCCATATTTCTGACAATGCCCACCACACTGATTCAATATAATCATTGGAATAGGTGACATAGGGATGATCAAAGTCCATCCAATAACCAACGCGTTCACTCATATCACGCCAAATTGATTCATATTTAAATACAGACTCTTTGCATTTTTTAATAAAGGGTTCGATGCCGTATATTTCGATTTCCGGTTTGCCGCTGATGCCCAGTTGTTTTTCTACTTCCAGTTCCACAGGCAAACCATGGGTATCCCAACCTGCTTTACGCGGTACACGATAACCCTTCATGGTTTTGTATCTTGGAATTAAATCCTTTACGGCACGTGTGATAACATGTCCAATATGCGGTTGGCCATTTGCCGTAGGGGGACCTTCATAAAATGTAAAAATCGGTGCATCCTTACGGTTTTCAATACTTTTTTTGAATATATCTTTGTTTTTCCAAAAATCAAGGATTTGTTGTTCACGATCAGCAAAGCCCAGTCCCGTCGATACTTTTGAATACATAAGCAACCTCTTTAATAATGTATTTTTATAACCAAAACACGACGCATTGCGCCTGTCTTTTGCTAGTATAACAAATTGATGACAATCATGCCATATGAATGCGGAAAACATTTGATAAGTAAGGGTGATTTTTGATTCGTTTGTATGCGGTCATGTTATATAATTTGACATTGTATGTGGAGAATAGTACAGTATGTATAAATTATTTGTATTCAGTATACAATCAGTATGGTGTTCTATGTCACAATAAATTTTAGTCAATTATGACGAAATTTAGGAGAAAGTTGTATTACTGCGAACTCGTTTATAAACAGAACAAGCACAGTTGAATACCACATACAAGCAAGCAGCGGTGAAGCTACGCAATATGGACGGCAGCGCGAACGCAGAAATACAAGATGTGATGACGCTCAGTCAACAAAAAGTACAACACATAAACATAGCCAACAAATCTGTAAAACAGAGTGCAAAATGGAACCAAAGGAGTATTACATTATTAAGTTGTTGGTGCTTATTCTTGTCATGGTGATAATAATGAATGGCTGTATTTATAATGGGAGTGACAGGCATATATGAAAAAAAAATTTGCATTTACAATTATAATAATATTAATTTTATTAAACATAACCCAGTTTCTTTGGTATGTTAATCCTTTGTCATTTTTTACTGAACCATATGTTACAAATGAAGCAATGGCAATTTCAATTGCTCGAAACTTTGATACTAAAATGGGAGGTAATAATGAACAAATGATATTTACAAGTGAATATATACAAAGCAATGGACATTGGCTTGTGGTTATGTCTCCGTCATGGCCTAGTTTTGGATGGCAATTCACTTTTGTGGGAGTCTGTTAAAATTTCGGACAGTATCGTAAGATAGAAGTACCTAAAAAAAAGGAGCGATCCGCATGTCCGGAATCAGAATGCAATACGATGAAGAATTCAAGAAAAATGCAGTGAAGTTA